>Ga0272442_10001067_pt1 | contig 42208 bp, 53 predicted proteins | sample SSMForm2O_FD_200262 | JGI IMG/M metagenome (GOLD analysis project Ga0272442, IMG submission 200262) | Marine sediment archaeal communities from Little Sippewissett salt marsh, Falmouth, MA, United States - SSM-Form-2O | ecosystem: Environmental > Aquatic > Marine > Wetlands > Sediment ...
AGGGTTAAGTGGATAGAATCCAGCTCCGACCGGGATAATATGTCCGCGGCTGCGAGAAGCCTCTTATACAGGCTTCGCGCCGTTGTCGAGAACCGTACCCCGTCGATGTCAGTGGATATGACCCCACTTACAAACACATTCCTCGCATAACTTATGGACATGGTTATTCCCCCCTCTTGATCCGGTCCGCCACGTCGATAAGCCACTCCATAACCCAGCACAGGACGGACAGGACAATAATGGTGATCCACCAGACTACCTCAAAATAGAGCTCCTGAACCTTTGGTGGCATGAACGCCGCAACCACCATGAGCCCCACGATCCCCAGCAAGATATACCAGAACATCAGGGCGCCTCTAAATCAACAGGGACACGATCAGGAATATTGTGATCCCGACCAGTGCCGCATAGAGAGCCCATCGTACCCGCGCTTCCCGATCTTTTGTCGCCATATATCTCCTGTACTCCATCCATTCCCCGCGGAAGTATATATAGACATCCTTGGTCCTGGCATGGAGAAAGATCATGTTTTCCCTGGGGTTCTTTGGAAAATCCCGGTCTATCAGGGTATCAATGCTCTGTATCATCGCTCTGCCTCCGTTTCCGTTCAAAATAATCCTCCACCGCCGGGCGAACGGCGCGCCTGGTCCACAGGTATATACAGGGCGGATGTTTCAGCTTTCTCCGGACAACGGTCCTCTTCCTGCTGTTATGCCTCATAACCTGGACCCCAGCTGTCCGAAATTAGTGGGGCGCACCAAGACCTTTGTGCGCGGTTTAACATGCTTCACGTCCTCACGCACATTCCCGGTGAACTTCATCCCCGGAAATTTCACTTCCAGGAATAGGGTGTGACCACTTTTGCCCTTCCTGTTCTTGGTGAAGGTCAGGAAAACGCCGTCCAAATACTTCTGGATGTCGTTCTCCTCTTCTTCCGGCTTGCGCTCATTGAAAAGCTCCAGCTCCACATGGACCGCCTCCTCAGCCTTTCCCGATCCTTTGGCATTGTTTCCGAATTTTCCCTGGGACTGGGCGAGCTTGCTTTCCCGCCCCATCTGTGCGAGGAAAACATTGGCATAGCCGAGCTCTTTAGCCAGGTCCCCCAGTCTGCTATAGACAGATATGGCGCATTCATTCTCGTTACGGAAACCTGAAACGGCAGTGACATAATCCACCACAGCCACGCCGGGCTTGGTCCTCCGGATCAGGGATTCCACCTGTTTCAGGTCCATAGGTCCCTTGTAAATCTCCAGCAATCCACAAAGTCTGTTGTTGATCCTCTGAGCCACGCTATGATACTCTTCCGGATGAAGCATCTGGAATCCCAGGACCTCCGCCTCTGACTGGTTCAGTTCCATCTGGAGCAGCCGCATGGTGATTTCATAGTTATCCATGCCGGGGTCCAGTAACAGGTATACGACTTTCCGCTTGTGGGTCTGGATATAGTCCAGGACCCCATGAAGAGCAAGAGCTGTCTTCATGGAGCCCTGAGCTCCCACAATCCCTATTCCCTGACCTGGCAGTATTCCGCCCTGTATGACTTCATCTACTCTGGATATTCCCGTTCTGTACCTTGGTGGAACCTTTCCAAGGGAGGCAAGATATTCCAGGTAGCTATCAAGATGTTTCCAGGGATCGCCCACCGGGATCGCGAACCTCTTTTCCACGCCCTCCAGCCTCGATCTCTGGGTAATCAGGAAATCCTTAAAATCTGTTCCCGTGTCGAAGGCTCCCGCTTCGAGCTCCTTTGCAAGGGCTATGGTCTGGCGCCGCAGGGAAAGCTCCTTTACGATGTTCACATGATGGCGCCAGTTCGCAGTAGTGCTCACGGCATCCACCAGGGCGATGATCTCCAGCCGCAGCTTTTCATCCTTCGCCCTCTCCTGGATCGTCAAGTATTCGGGAGGCGTCCCCTTCTCATGAAGGCGCCGCAGTATCCTGAAGAGAACAGAATGGAAGTAAAAGTCCTGGTCCGACAGCATGTCGAAGGTCCCCTTGCAGTTGTGGTAATCCACGAGGACATTTCCCAGTACAGCCCTTTCCGCTTCCACGTCGTGAGGATAGACCTGCAGCTCATCTTCCATCACGATCCCTCCTCCAGTTCTTCGTCCCAGTCATAGAGATTCAGCCAGGCGGCAGGAGTCTTGATGTAGTCCCGGTTATACTCTTTCCCCTGGGATTCCTTCTCCGCCATTTCAGCCTCGATCTCCCTCTCATACTGGGTCAGCCTTTCTGTGATCCTGTACCAGCGCTGGACCTTTTTCTTCAAGGGCTCGGACGTGGCAAAATAGGTCTTTTCTTGGAACTTCGTCTTCACTGGCGCCCACTGCATAGACTTCTTTCTCCTGGGATAACAGCGCTTGAATTCCTCGAAGAGGTTCTGCCAGGAGAAATTCTCAGGATTGACCTTGAAGAGAAAGGACTTCCCGTATTCGTGAAGCTCAAGCTCGACCTCTTGAGAGTCGTGCGATTGGCAATCGCACATATCTCTCTTATTCTTATCTTCTCTTATCTTCTCTTTATCTTCTTCTTTATCTTCTCTTTCCGGACATTGACCGGAGCTTGTCCGGATAGTGTCCGGACATTGTCCGGAGTTTGTCTGGACATTGTCCGGATTTTTACTCACCTTCCGTTCCTTCTTTTTCGAGTATTCATCGCGCTTCTTGAGCATGGCAGGATAGTCGAATCTCAAGAGGACATCACCCTCGTCCTCGTAGACCTCGACAAAAATCTTTGCGTCCTTTTTCAATTTTTTGGGTAAATTCTGCAAAATTTCTGCAAAATCTCGGAACTTTTTCGGAGAAATTTGGAAGAAATTCGACCAAACCTTCAGCGTATATGTTACAGAAGTGCTACAATCCGCCCCATCCATCGAGGCTCCGATCTTCTCCATTACCCCGACGAACATGCCGTATCCTGCCATTCCACACTTGGAAATGAGATATTGTGCTGTCTGTGAGTTAATGGCGTCGCAATCATGTTTGAACCATTGCATAGGATCACCCCTCAGTGTTACGCGTCTGATGGTCCTGGTAGATGTTCACTGCCGATTCAAGGCGGTCCAGGGCGTCCTGAAACGCCCCGGACTCTTCATCATGCCGATGCCTTGCTACCTCGATCCCCGCCCTGAATATGGCGTCGCGTATTAACATATCGTCCAGTTCGGCATTACTTATTTTTGACATTGAGCTCGATCCCCTTCTCCTTGCAGTCATTAGTGAGGTTGTCAATGATGTCGTGAGCCTGGGACTTGGTCAGGTCTTTGGAGCTCTCGATGTCGGTCCCGGTCAGGAAGAAATAGGTGTCCAGAAGATCGCTGTCCGACAGGTCCAGCTTGTCCGCCAGGACATGAATGTATTTCTGCTGCGCCTGGGTGGACATGGGACCCTTCTTTTCCTCCTCTTCTCCGGTTCCAGAGAAGTATTCCTCTGCCTCTTTTTGGGAAGGCATTTCGAGCTCGTTCCATGTCGCGTCCTCTTCTCCCCTGTTAAGTCCGTCCACATGGGTCTTCAGGAGTTTCAGGTCCTCCTGTTCCCATTCTTTCTGCGGCTTGTTCCCTATCTGAGATACGATCTCCTTCTTGGCCTTTACCTCATCGCCTTCGAAGTAGTCCACATACTTCTTCCAGATGGCGTTGAGGACTTCAGCCCGCTTCGATTTGTGGGCGGTACCACTTTGGGACGTTTTCTGCCCGCTTGGTGCGTTTTTCTGTCCACTTTGGGCTTTTTTGTTCCCGTTTTCTGTCTTTTCCCTGTTGTTTTCAGAGTATCCGTTGTCCTTTTCCGGATCGTCGCCGGTCGGTATGAGCAGGGACTTCAGGAGCGCATATTTGGTGGCTCCGGTGATAGCCTTGTAGATGCCTTTGTCGCCGGGATCGGTTCCCTGCCCGACGCCCCGGACCACGAAGTAATCCCCGGTATCCGGGTCCGCAAAGGTATAGACCATCTTCACGGTAAAAAGGTACATGGTATTGCCCGCCCTGGTGGTATATGCCTCTTCCCTTTCCACGCCCTCGCATGAAGAGAAGAAAGCTAAACCCTGATGGACAAAGGCAGCTTGCACTCGCCCCATGATCTCCTCGTCGGAAGCGAAGGAGTATCCCTGCTCCCTGTTCTTTCCAGTTTTGGGAACATAGCCGACCTCTTCCATTACCTTGACCATCTTGGAAAAAAGTGATCCCCTGTTTTCTTCAGCCATGATCCACCCCTCCTTATTTCCCGTCGATCTTCCTGGACAGGTGGTAGAACTTGGTCAGGGCGATGAAGGCACGATAAGCGGTCTTCAGGTCCGACAGCTCGAATATCTTGTCTTCAAACCCCTCGTTCTCATCCCTGCCTATGCGGAGAATCCTGGTCCCCTGGACGAGCTGCTGATTCTCCGTCAGGAGCCCGGCGTATCCCGCAAGCTGGTAGATCATTTCCGTGTAGATAGCCTTACCCGTCTTGAAGTCGATGAGCCAGTATTTCCCGTCGTCCATCTTGGCATAGCAGTCCAGCGTTCCGCCGTAGCGACAACGATCCGATACGAGCTGCTTTTCCAGGAATACCGGTTCGATCTTGTGGGAGTCCTCCCATTCAAAGAAGGAAAGAAGTGCGTTCTCAGCCAGGTCTATGATATTCTTACTGTACTGGGTTAGGTCTACCTTCGGTCCGCCAAGGTGCTCCACCACCATGGCGTGTGCCAGGGTCCCGACGTCGGCGGCGGCGTCCCGATAGGTTTTGTAGTCAATGCCGTCCATGCCGAGCTTCCAGGCCCAGTGTATCAGGGCGGGCTTATTGAGCTGCCCTGTTATCGTTGTTACTCCAGGGACCCGCTCTCCGGAGCTGGTGTAATATCTCTGGTGCGCCTTCGACATGCTCCGGAGCTTGTCGGTCTTCTTCCCCTTAGCCGCGGTCTTGCTCTTCGTTGTTGCCCTTGCCATTTTTACCCCTCCTCGCTTATCTCGTAGGCTTCTACTGGTTCTGTTTCCTTCACGCCGTCCTCGGTAACAATTAGCATCTTGTCGGGCAGGATTATCACAGTGGGGTTCCTGAGTCCCACATTCACAAGGATCAGCTCTTCAAGCTCCTGCTCGACCCCCGTATTCAGGAGAAAATGACCATTCTTGTCCGCATCAACCTCCAGGATTTCGCCGGTGTAATATACATGTCCCTGTCCAAGCTTCAGCTTCTCCCTTATGGGGAAAGCCATAAAATTTGACGCCTTTTCCGCATCCTCTTTGGTGTCGAACACGCACACATCCATATTGATAACGAACCTATCGTCATGAAGCTCCAGTATCGGCATGTAGTTCTTCATCTTGAATTCTCCTTAATCCAGAAGATCATCCATGTAGGGCGGCACTTGCCCGCCGCTGCTTATACCCGCCATCATCTGACGATGGACCCGCCGCTTTTCCGCCTGTTCCAGTTCATATATGTTCTCGATCTGCTCAAGCTCCTCCTCATAGGTCATGGTTGATCTCCTCTCGCGTAAATATCGTGTCCCCCATGGTCCATACCCATTTTCTTCAGGGACTTCTTCCTGTAGAACTGGACCTTCTTGGCTGCTGCCTTGCCCTTGATCCATGTCAAAGGAAAGACCCGACTGCCCCGCGCCTTGTAGTACCGGTAATTCCAGCGACGCATATCCGTTTCCGTGAATGACCTGGTATTTCTGACGTGTTTGATAATGTTGCCGCGCTCGTCAATGAGGTAGAACTCTCCCAGTTCGACTTGCGGCTCCTCGCCAAATATCTCTTCAAATGCCTCTTCTATCACCTGCCGCTGTTTCTTCGACAGCCTTCTTTTCCTCGTCGGTGCCTTGACCTTTGTCATTTTCTCCCTCCCTATCCTGCCCTAAGACTTCTCATTAACAGGGGAAGGTCCCCCTGCTTCAGGATGTCCCTGGGATTAATCTCGATCCGCCCGTAGGTGATCGTTCTGGCTATCCCCCAGCCTTCGTTCAGCTCCATTTCACACAGCAGCCGCTCCTTCATAGCCCAGCCTCCTCCAGTAATTCAGAGGGCTTGGTATCAAGCGCTTCAGCGAGCTTGACCAGGGTAGGAAGGCTGAAAAGAACCCTTCCCTTCTCGATGTCGCAGAGGAAACTTGGAGAAATAGATACAGCCAGGGCGAACTCTTTTGCCCGGCGGAATCCCTTCTCCATCCGCTTCCTGCGTATGGTGCTACCAAAGGTCTGATGTAGTGTGAGCCCTTCCATTAGAACACCTCCTGTCCTTCTTATGGGAAAAACAACGTTCGTCACTATCGTATGTTATCACAGATTTAGAAACGTTGCAACCGTAGGATACGCTATCCACCGTTTGACTAAAACGTATATCGGGTATATATTCGCCATAAGAGTATCAAGGGGACTGCTATAGGAGAGGAGTAATGCAGTGATGCTACGCAAGGGTGTTATGGCGCTGGAGCCGCGAGTCCGGCATTCAGCGTCCAAAGGGTTTCGGGTCGCGTGGAGCATATCTCGGCGCGCCCATCTACTTCCGTCCGCTATAGGGAGGCTAAAGGGTGAACTATGGTTATCAGTGAGAGCATTGGTCTTCGGATCAAGCAATTACGCCAGGCGAAAGGTCTTAATGGTCGGGAACTCGCCGCCGCGTCGAACATTAGCGCCAGCTTTCTGAGCGACATCGAGCGGGGGAGAACGCAGCCATCCCTCGCGACGATAGAAAGCCTGGCAAAGGGGCTGGGTATCACAGTAGCCCAGATTTTTGAGGATAGTTTGCAGCATACTGAGGGCGAGTTGGAATCGTTCGTTCAGAAGTATCGGGAGAATCCAAGGTGGAGGACGAAAATGAGCTTAATGGACCTTGACACTCTTCTCCGGAGGCTTGCCAAAGCAGACCCCGATCTTATTTTGGATTTACACAGTGCGGTGCAAAGAGGGTTATCAGAGAATGAAGCAAAAACCATGGCGTGTGTCATGAGAGGTCTTTTTGAGGGGTTGAAGGAACACCAGGACCAGGACCCCTATACATCTGAGAATATCTGTAGCTTCGACGGTCAATAATCTTACAGCGGTGGACGGAGGAGGGCATTGGCTGAAAAGAGAAAGGCTCTGATCTACGCAAGAGTATCCACGCTGCGCCAGGAAAGGAAGGACCTTTCCATTCCTGGACAGATCAAAAGGTGCAGGGAAAAACTGGAAGAGCTCGGCTATACGCCTGTGCGCGTATTTGAGGAAGCCAAGACAGCTTCAGAGAGTGCGGATAGACGCCCAGCCTTCCAGGAAGCCATAACCATGTGCCTGGATAAGACCCAGGGGATAGAAGCCTTCTGTGTTCTGGATAGCTCCAGATTCGCCCGTCACCGGGTGGATTCCGTAGTTTATAAACACGAGCTGCGGCAGCGCGGCGTAAAGATCGTTTACACCATGCGCGACGTCGATGAGAACGACATTGGAGATATGATGTCAGAGGGCATGGAAGAGATATTTAACGCCGTTTCCGCCATCCTGAGCGGCAGAAAAGCCAAGATGGGAATGCTCGACAAGGCGGAGAAGAACGGGCTCTATCCCGGCGGCGCTCCACCTATAGGTTATCGGTGGAAGTCTGCTCCCCAGGGAAAAGTCTTTGATCCTGACCCGAAGTGGGCTCCCCTCATCCGCAGAATTTTTGGCTTGGTATTAGAGGGCAAGGGAGTCATAGAGATAGCCAAGATTCTGAGGGATGAGGGGATAACCACGCCAAAGGGGAAGCCCTGGAGAACCACTTCGTTGGCAAGGCTACTCCACAACGTAAAGTATAAAGGGGACTGGAGCTATCTCCATGTCTACAAGAAGGGCGCCCATACCCCGATCGTGGACCCCGATACCTTCGGCCAGGTCCAGAAGATCATGGAAGCGAGGGCTCCTAACAAGAAGGGCGACAGAACACCTGCGAACCCAAAACTTTACTTTTCCGGGGTCCTTTATTGTGGAGAATGTCATTCCAGGATGGACAGTGACACAGGGAAAAGCAAAAACGGTAGGCTATATTTCTATTATGTCTGTTCGGGGCGCCGAAAGATCACGAATGAATGTCCAGGGCTTCGGATACCCGCCAGGGAATTCGATACCAGTGTCAGGGAGTGGTTCATCCGGCATTTAATTTCAGAGAATAACGTGTTGCGCTGCATCGAAGCTCTCCGGGAAATGATCCAGGAACACAATGAGGGCTTGGAATATAAGGATAAGAGCTTTCAGAGCCAGATTTCCGAAATCGACGCCAGGATAGAGAGGCTTTATACCATCCTGGAAACGTCGGACGAATTCGATCTTTCCGACCTGGCTCCCAGGATCAAGGGTCTTGAAAGGGCAAAAAAAGAGCTCCGGGAAGAACGGGCTCTCGTTCAGCCTCTTTCTCTTCCCGAAGCAGATGAACGCCTGATTTCCACTATTTCAGGGGAACTTTACGACCTGGTCTTAAATATGACCCCCGAAGAATTCAGTCGTTGCCTGAAGAAAATGGGAGTCAAGATTTTTGCCTATAAATCCCGGAAGCTCCGGATAACCGTGTCCCCATCTAACTTTGTAGCCGAAGTGTTCGCAGCAGATGACAGATGGCGTGCCGCCTGTGTAAGTGGGGCGAACACCCAAAGGATAACTATTCTACAGCGTGGAGCCCTTTATGAAGACTGATAGTTGTCAAGTTTTTGAGGATCATTTGAGTGTCAGAAAGTACCTATTCTCGGAGATAAGTGTAGGTAAATTTAACCATTATCCAAAATTATCATGAGAATATTGAACTTGAGGTCATATAACTCACCTTATGGTATAATTGCATTGCATGTTAATGAACCACCTTTCTGAATGAGCCCAGTGCTGCAGCACCGGGCTCATTCGCTTTATATTGTGGTAGAATACAGCAGTAATGAACTCTCTCAATCCCGTTCCGCCAGGACGGGGTGCAAAAAGGCGGGCTTTCTCAGCCCGCCTCTTTGTTTTGCATTTCCCTGATTTTCTTCTCGATCTCCCTCTGGCAATCCTCGCACAGGTTCCATGTCTTGTGCCGCAGGAAAGTCATTGGCAGCTCGATCCAACAATCCGAATCTTCCCTGTACTCCTCCACGCTTTGAGGGTCCTCAGCGATAACCTCTCCGCATATATCACAAGTGATATAGTGCATAAAGGTCCCCGGCTTTACTATCCCTTCAGAAGTGCCAGGATAAGAACTATGGCTACGACTGCGATGAAAATGCCGAGCTTGGGGTTTTTCTTAAAAAGCTCCGGACAACCGAGGGCATTCTTGAAAAACTTCTTGATCTTATCCATTACTTTTTCACCTCCTGGTTGGCTCCATACTTGACAACCAACTTATTGAACCTTTCTTCCACGTTTTCACCTTTTTCCGCAGCCTGAATGACCAGGCTTTCCACTACCTGTTTGGGCGGAGAAATAAGCGTCCCGTCTTTTCCGAACCAAGCGTTCCCGTCTATCACCTTCTTGCCGAACAGACCGGAGATTATAATACAGACCACGGTCAGGTAAGAGGCAGGGAGCCATACCGGTGAAACAGGGACAAAGTCCACCATTACCCGCGGACCAAAATAGTTCAGTACCGGCATGATCCAGCAGTTGAATACTACGGAGATTGGCACGACCCACAGGAAAGCCGGGATAGCGCCAGAAACGAAAATCGACTTATGATTCAACATAGCCTTAACAGCTTCCAGCCTTGCCTGAGTCACTTTTTCCAGCTCGATCTCTGCGTTCTTGGTTATCTTCAGAGCCTCGACCTCGATCTCCTTCTCCTTGATGGGGTCGCCGACCTTCGCCTTGACTATGTCCAGGACCCCGCCTACGGCAGCGGTTATGACCTCTGTCCCTAACATTATGTTTCTACCCCCTTCGTATACTTCTTAATAAACAGCGCGAAACCAAGCCCCAGCACTCCTGTTATTCCGCCCACAGCCAGGTAATTCTTCCAGGCGCCTTCTATCTCCGATATTTCTCGTCTTAAACAGTTTAGCTCCCGGCTGTGTTCCTTCTGCTCCAGGGCGACGTTCTGGTAAGCTTTATCCCTTTCTTCCAACTTGACACGGATACCCTGGAGCTCCACTCTGAGGTCTGTCAGCTCCGCCTTGATGGACGTGAGGATAGCAGCGATCTCCTCCACAGCGTTCTCTTCGTTTATCACCTGGGAGAAACATGGCATTGCCATAAACACGATCATCAATATGACCAGAAACAAGATGAGCAATCTCTTCATGCGCTACACCTCCCACAGACCAGCTTTTTCTCCGAGCCTCAATATCCTGTGATGAAGCCAGCCAAGAAGGAATTTCCTGTTCTGTTTTCGTGTTACGCTGATTCTCACAAAGAAATTCGATCTCTCCAATAGATAGAGGCGTCCCAGGATTTCCAGGTCAGGAATCTGCTCTGTCCTTGTACTTGATATATATGCAATAGCTCCAAGGGTTTCCGGTCCGATCCCTCCGTCTATGGCTATCTGTTTTTCCCTTGGGAGCATAGAGTTAATGGCTTTCTGTAGCGTCCTGGCTGCGGCTCCCGGACCACTGTTCACTGCCATATCAAAGACCAGCATATCCAGCGGTTCCGGCAGTTCATGACAATGAGCCACCAGCCAATACATCTGGAAATAGATTTCCTTGATCTCCTCGTCGTTTAACATGGACGGGCAGGTCTTATTGGTTATTCCCAGTTCCCTTGCCCTGGAAAGGCATCCGGAAGTGATCCCCTTGAACGTGACCGAAAATCCCCTGTTCCCGGAATCGTCGGGGTCTGAATTCAGTCCGCCCTCGAACTCCAGGGTAACGAACAGGCATTCCTCGAACCTCTCCAGCGTTTCTCCCTGGACGGCTGCTCCGTAGAAATTAAGGATTATCAACAGGACAAGGAGCGTCTTTTTTAATAGGATCATCGCCACCACTCCAATAAAAAAGGGCGTCACCTTTCGGTGAACACCCTTTTAATGAAACGTAACGGTAAACTCTACTTACGCTTCATGTGCTTGTAATAGCTGTCCAGCTGAGCCCTGGCTATCTTGACCGCCTGGAGATAGAACTTGTCCATCCTTTCGCGTTTCTGCTCCGAGGACATGTTCGGATGCTCCCGGATCGCGTTGTTGCTCTTCCACAGTAGGGAAAGGGTCTGCCGGGTTTTCTGGAACTGCCTATGCAAGCCCTCGTATTGATATACCTTCCCCTGCGCCTTGGCGCCGTTGTGTCCCTCTTCCAGCTCCTTCAGGTGATCGTAGAACCGATCCACACTCTCCGAACCCCTGTATGGCGTGGATGTGAAGGAATTTATGAAGGGCAATTCGTGAGCATATCTCTTGGGCGCATTATCCTCGTCGCCCTTGACCCATTTGGTTATGGCTTCCGCAGTGGAAAGGACCGCCTGTCCCAGCTGTCCCGTGTATCCTCGATAGACATGGTCTATCTCGTAGGGGGAAAGGGGGATCACCTTGGAAAGCGCCTTAGCTGTGTCGGAAGTGTAGGGTCCGTACTGTAGTTCCTTCGGCATTCCCTCCATGCTCTTTGGAACGATGGGTCTTTCCATGTACCCGATCCAGTTCTGAGCTACCTCCCACCAAGGCTGTATGGCTCCGGGGATCACTTCTGGCAACAGGCTCTCCCGGAGCGCCTTGCCGAATCCTCTGAACGCCTCCGGGTCCTTGCCATAGGCGTAGTCCAGAGCTCTCTCTATGACGGCTCCGAAGAGAATCTTGGTTTCAAAGGGTCCAGGTATTCTATACCACTTGTCCCCCACCTTGAAATTCCAATAGTTATCTCTCTTCCTTCTGCTCATTTCCTGGTACTCCGGATCGTCCTTGTACTTCCACCACAGGGCAACGGTAGGAACCACCACCAGGAGCCATAGTCGGGACAGGGTCCTCACGGGATGATCCTTCAGGACCTTTGCCATGATTCTTATTCCCTGAAGCGCCGGGCTGAAGAAGGGAATTACCTGGTTTGCCTTCCTCGCCTGGCGTCCCTGACACTGGAAGTCGATATTGACCTCTCGTGCCTTGACCACTGCTCTTTTTGGGGATACCCCCTGTTGTCTAAGGTACATGTATTCCGCGATCTTCGGGGCGATCTCACCCTTGGAATTAAACTCCCCTAATATCTGGAGCCATTTCATCGGGTTTAGATCGTGCTGCATTTCATCCTTCCATCCCTGGTGGAACATTTCATTGACACCTTTTGTCAGGTCCTTCAGTTCCTCGGATATTCCGGAATAGAGGACCCCCTGTTCTATTGCCTCGATAAAGATGGGATCGTCAGAGAGTATCTTCATGAGCCCTACAACGTGATGCTGGAATAAAAGTTTATTTTTTGCGTCCGTGTTCCGCGCCACATCGAAGGGGTCCCTGATAAGGTTTTTCGCAGCGAAAGCGGGATTATATCTGGTAAAGGATTTCCTCATCAGGTTAGAGATTTTCTGCATACCCTTCCATAACATGTTATTGAAAGCAGTATCTCCCGCCATTTCCGTGACCGCCCGGTAGATCAGCGGGTCCGTAGCGACGAACTTTCTCTCGCCTCCGTGCCACACTGAAAAAACGCAGTCCGCAGGGGACGCCGGTCCTCCGACGATCTCGGCTACCTCGCCCATTTTCGGCAACCTGGCTATGTTCAGGAAGACCTTACCCACATCGTTACGGGCTTTCAGGTTATATGCCTGGATCACGGACTTGACCATCATTTCCAGGGGATAGAAGAAGGGCTTTACAGCTGCGGGGTCCCCCGCGCCCTTTCTCGCCTTCAGATTGCGAGGTTCAGGAATGTTGACGAAACTCTTCCCCCTTCCACGAAGGACTTTAGCCACAGCCTCTTCATCGTTGAGGTCCCTGAAGACCGGGGTATAGTGAGGCCATTTCCCTCTCATCTTCCCGGTATCGGGATCAATGGTCCTGTCGCTCCAGTATTCGAGCTGCACCCTGGGGAGCATGTCCGGGACAAGGGTTTTTAACATCACTCCCTTATACCAGTCATATATCTTTTCCGCCAGGTCTGCGTACTGCTGAGGAGCCTGGTCGATAATTTCCTGAGCCTCTTGTTTGGTGATCCCCATTCCCGGCTCCAGCCCGTTCTCCCAGTAATCCATTGCCGTCTGAGCGGAAAGGAATGCCTGGAAATCCGAGGCTTCTTCCTCCGGAATGTTTTTCAGTATAGACTCAAGCCCTTCTATCTGACGCTCCACATCTTTTGGCACTCCCACCGAAGCCCTGGCGGTGTTGTATGGAGAGAGCTCGTCCGGCAGAGTTTTCGGATCAATGTTCTTGATTCTGCTGACGGTCCTGTCCACCTGCAAGAGAGGATATTTGTCGTCCATCCAGTCTGTCCAGGTATCTACCCACAGGATGTTAGCCCTGTCCTTCATGGTCAGGTTCGGGTGAGAAACCTTGGAAGAGTGGACCATACTGCCCTTGAGCCTCTGTAGCGGGTCCTGCTTGTACCATCTTCTGACCAGCTCCACGAACTGATCCACGTCGGACTTGACCTCCGGATTAGCCTTCAGCGCCCGCATGAAATTCTCATAGTACATGGGGAATTCAGTCTTAGCCTGGTCCGGATTGACAGAATAGAACTGGAAGAACTGAGCCACGCCCTCCATGATGATCTGCTCCGAAGAATAACCAAGGGCGGACGTGTCGAGTCCGTGTCTTATGAGCTCCGTAGCCATGGTCGCATTGATGGGATCATGGAGTCCCAGCTTGAAGTCAAGGAAGTGTCCGAGCTCGTGCATAGCCACAGTTATATCGTTATTGAACCGGGTCCTGATAATATCAGTGCCGGGATTATACCATCCCAGCACACTCTTCATTCCCCTGCCGAGCCGCTTCTCCCTCCATGGAGTGAAGAGCTCGTTGAACTTTTCCTTGATCTCCTTAATATGAATAGGCGCGACCTTCTCTCCTGCAGCCGCCACCGGTCTGTCCGGCTCCATGTATCTGAGCGGGTTCCCGGACGCCTTCATTGCCACCGGACCTATTTCTTCTGTTCCCGCGCCTTTCTTGCCCTGGTCGCCGCGTAGAGCTTGTTTATCACGCTGCGCCGGGGCTCTCTCCTCGAAGAGTCCACCTTGTCCGCCTTTTTCACCTTCACTCACCATCTTTCGCGCGACCTCGAAAACCTCTTCCGGGGTCGGCTCCTCGGTATCGAATATCTTTTGAGTCCTGGGGTCGCCTCGCCCCTCCACAATATAGGCGAATTCATCGTAGAGTCTGGCTATCTTTTTGGCACTTCTCTTGTTCTCGTCGAAGAACATGAGAATCTTCTTCTCCAACCGGGACAGTTCATCGTCGAAGAGGCTCCCCTGATTGATGTAGTCTATGACCTTGGTCCCCTCGGTGCGTAGATTAGAAAGCACATTGACCGCCCGTACTGTTTCTTGGGCTATGGAAATATCATAAGCCTGTCCTTGCTCTATCTGGCTCTGCAGCATAGCCATCCTTGGAGCCGCCTGGACCAGTCCGTTGATGATGTTCTTGGTGTTATCGTCAGCCATTTCGCTCATCCGGACCAGCGCCGAAGGATCACCGAAAGCCTTGAAGAATAGGGCGTTTCTGATCCTCTGGATACCCTCCTGGGAAACCTTCCCATCAGGAGCCATAAAGCGTCCCAGCTCATTATCCGATACCAGTTCACTGAACTGTTGGATAAAGGTGCTGTTCCCACTAAGTATATCGCCGTTGGCATTGACATTGAAGGTCTTGAGCATGTCCATAGTTACGCGTTTCGCATCGAGCTGCGCCTGTTCCGTGGCGCTCATAGTGGAAATCGGCGACTCGTTGGCTGCCTGGGCGAACTTAACCCTGTCAATATCGCTGGTCCTCTTTCTGACCAAGATGGGCTTTTTGTACTTCCCTATCTCTCCAGTTCCTATGCCAAAACTGCCGGCATTCTCCTTGAGCCAGGCGGAATACTTGGATATAGCTCCCGTCACATGTCGGTCATACATGGCTTGAATAGCCAGGGTGCGCCCATTCCCGGACTCCACTACAAGATCGGGTCCTACTATGGGAGCTCCCTCTGTAGCCATGAGGGAAGGACCCAGTCTTTCAGGATCGAGCTTGGAAAGAATCCTCTCCACCTGGACCTGTGAAGCGCCCCTGTTCCGCTCCCTCGGCTGCAGCTCCTTCGGATATTCCGGGTTCGGCTCGAAGTTGAGCTTATGGGAAACCACCAGGTCGTCGGCATCAAGAAGTATATACTGTGTATCTACATTCTGTCCCGACTGGGTTTTGACCTTGACGCTTGTCCCGGCGCTGGAAACCACGTCCTTTTTGGGTGCCGGTGCGGGTCCGCCCGTATTCATGGATGTGAGCCATTCTTTCGATAACTCCCCTGATTCAAGCTGTTCCAGGACCTCTACTGCCCTGTTCGGTGCTTCGGCAAGGCTGTTATTGTTGATCGGAGCGTCCCAGTTCGGGTTCATCCTGACCCCGTCAATAACAAACTCAAGCCCATATCTGTCCGGATGTGTTTCATTACTTATGATCTTCACGGATACGCCGTCAATATCGCCCTGCATGGCGCCCGTCATGGAAAGATCACGCCTCGCCTTCCTGATGGACTCGGTCTTTTTACTCTTCGGGCGTATTTCCTCTATGGCAGGGGTCGCCGTGGGCGATTTCTTCGCCAAATCGCCGGTAGATTTCGACGGAGCGTTCCTAACCCCCGCCGGGAATACATTTATACCCTCTTCGGGGGGCGATACCCCTCTCCGTGGCTCTATCGAGGACTTTCCCTTTCCGTGGCGCTGTAGATAATCCATCTGGAGCCTTAATTCCTTATAAAGCTCCTCATGATCCACGCCCTTCATCGGGAAAACGGGACCTATGTCCCTCATTTCCGCCAGGTCGATTATCTTCTGGAGCTCTCCGTAGTCCTGGGACTTGTTTATCTTGTTATACAAGGTCATTCTGACCATGTCTTTTCTGAGTCCGTTGGTTACAGCATCCCAGTTCTTCACCATTTCAGGAAGGGACATATCCTTAAATTCTTTGACTTGCGATACCGGTTTTTCGACTATGGGTTCCTGGGGAAGTTTCGCCTCCAGCTCCTTGACAATATTTTTGATCTTCTTTATTTCTCCAGGCTTAAATCCATAGTTGCTGCTCCCCGCTTGGCGAAGGAGCTCTTTGTATCCCTCATAGACCGCTTTCTGTTGCGTGTCCGTGTGTAACCGGTAACATGGCTCGTCAAAGGTCGGACCATAGGGTCCTTTATCCTGTCTGATCGTGACCCAGTAAACATATTGCCCGTTTTCGTTAGGAATATCGTCCTTGGCTGTCCATACCGTTCCGGACCTTTCCATGAACACAACAGGATGGCCCTGTTCCTCGGAATAATCTCCCCGCCCCTTCAACCATCTTGCATTTCTTAACTCCTGCGAATTGTCCTTAAAATAGACATACTTTTCGTCTTTCCTGACAATCGGACTATGGGTCTTCCCTTTGGGATGCCCTATGTAATCGGGATGTTCCCTGGCGTATCCCTTCGGTTTGCCTTCCCACTCGATCTCTTCTTCTTTCTTCGGGGCGGGCTCCTTGGCTGGTCCAAGCTGCTGCCCTTTCAGCCACGTAGCACTCTTCAGAGCTTTCTTCCCGTCCTCGAAGTAGACATACTTATCATCCTGATTGACGATCCTAATTTGTCCTTTTTTGGGATGATTAACGTATGTCCCCCTTGGTCTTTCGATAATTTGGGCGAAACTAATATCAGAGTGTTTCTCCTGCCCGATCTTATTCTGCTCAGCTTCAGCCTTGGTCTGAAAGACCATATCAGTGTACCCGCCTAATCCCTGGACTCCTTTGGCGTGAGCCCTGACTATATATTCCTTATCGGAAATCTCCGGTCCCTTTTCGATTGATTCTCCAGGAAGACCATCGAAGAGTGTGAAGCTCTTTTTTATCCGCCAGCCATCCGCGCCAAGGGCTTTTTCCTTCGCAGCCAGGTCTTTAGCGCCCATACCGGAAACTACAGGTCCGGACTCAAGGACCTCGTCACCCTTGTAAATCTCGTAAACAACGCCCCCAGCTTTAGTTGGTTTCTCGGTAGCCTTGGGGGGAACCGGTTTCTGGTCTGTGCCATCCCAGGTTAGCCAGTCAGGAGCATTTTCAGGACCTTCCTTCTCGACGATGTCCAGGAACTTCCTGATCCTTGTTTCATCCTCCTCTGCCCTCGCGGGGTCGGCTCTCTTGTATCCTCTGGAGATAGCGAGCTTTGAATTATTGAGCCGGTGAAGTCCAGCGCTGATGGAGTTAATGGCGTCTGCGATCTTCTCTCCCTCGGTGGTCATGTCATGTCTATTGGTCGCGACAGGATCATATCCAAGCTCCCACAGCTGCGCTTCAAGCCCGGATAATACCCGGTCCGCCTGAGCAGTGACCTCCTCCGGAACCGCGATTTCTTCCTTCCCTTGATATGGGGGATACTGGACCCTGTTATAGGGGCGCCGTTCCTCCTGGGTAATGGGGTTCCTTATCGAGCCATAACGATCTCCAGCCTTTTCCCTGAGCTCCGAAAGCTCCCGGCTTTCTTCGGCAGAAAGCTCTTCCATCTTTGTTTCACGGAACACCACATAAGGACCGGTCGTATCGACCTGGTCCGCCTTGTATAGTTCTCTACCTTTTGCCTTATCGTTCAGGTTCCTGAGCCTCTGCATCTCTTCAGGAGAAAGGGCTTCCGCCGTGGCGCCTCCCGTTCCGATCCCCGCATCACCTTCAAAGGAATGAAGGAATTTCTGGTCTGTCCCCACAGCTATTGGTTCTCCTGGCTTCTCTGGAACCTGGACCCTCGCCTTTTTATCATACACAGCCGGTGGCAGTGGCTCCTTGTAGGGCTGAGGCATCATGCCGGTCAGGGGTTTCTTCGCCTTCTCCTGCCCTTTTTCCATGACCTCGTCGGGATATTTGCCCTGACTGACCCTCTGCTTCAGCTGCTCCTCTGTAGCCTCCAGGGAAGCGATCCTCTCCAGTATCCTATTTGATGGTCTATGTCCCTTTGCCCTGGTGGTCTGCACCGCCCTCCGGAACTTAGTAAGCGACCGCTGTACCAGGGCGAGCTCTTGTTCGGCGCTCATGCCCGTGCCGCCGACCAGTATATCCGGGCGTCCTTCCTGAATAGGCGCCTTCAGTCCGGCGTGGGCTCTCTCCCCAGGAGTGCCTTCCATAGGTCCATACTTTGGACGCTGTACTCCAGTCCTTCCTGCTGCCTGGGCGCCCCTGAGCCCTCCCTTTTCATAAAGACCCGCGACGGGTCCCTGGGCTCTGGCTGCCGGGGCCGTTCTTCCGGAAGACCTCATGAATTCCTCGATCCGTACATTCACCTTGCCAGGCATTTTGTGACCCTTGGCTATCTCGATCACGGTCTTCTTGAAGGAGGGGGAGTTGCTGTAAAGGTTAATAAGCAGGTCTGCATCGCCCTCGGAAAGAAGGGATCGAGCTCCTTCGATATTTCCCCTACTTATCTCCGTGATGAACTTCTTCATGGTCCCCTGGTCGTACTTGTTCAGGGAAACGGGGACCTCACCCTCCTGGAGCAGCTTCCCCCTGAGCTCTATCTTCTTGCCCTTCAGGGCTCCCGCTATAAAGCGGACGGACTCTGAAATGATGGGATCAGCTATGGCTCCAATGAGCACAGCCTTCTCCAGGTCCTCCGGTTCCATGCCGCCCTCCACCACGTTCTTGATTAACTCTGCTCCACCAAGAGTGGTGGCACCCCTGACAGCCTCGCGTAGAATCCGCATTCCTGCCGGGACCGATCCGGAAGCCGGACCAATGGCGCTGCTCGCCAAGCCTCCAGCTGGGGCTGCGCCCATGACATAGGGCATGTACTCCACACCTGTACCAAGGATGTGAGCGAGTATCTGAGAAGCGATGTTGCTGGGCTGCGAAGGTTCCTGTTCCACAGGTGCTCCCGGTTCAGTGGTCATTTTCTTCTGGCGCATTTCAGTGCCATACTTCGCCTGAGCCTGTTTCAGTTCCTTCTCTTTCTCCAGGGTCCTTCCAAGCCCGAACATGCCTCCGATATGCTCCATTAAGATGTTTTCAGCCTGTGAAAGCGGTTTCTCCTGTCTTTCCGGAGTTTCGTGCATCGGGACAGGAAGATCGAGCTGCCGGGCTCTCTCCTCGGAAACGGGCAACAGGGACGAAAGGCGGGAAAGCATGTCCCCCGTATGGTCCCATACCTCACCAAGAGCTTCCATGTTCTTTGTGAAGGTGGGAGTTTCCTCTTCCCCTGTGAATCTTCCGCCAAGGATGTTCGCTCCAGGGACCTGATTGACCTTGTCCACTTCCTCTTTTCGGCGCTCCGCGAGCAGGTCTTTCACGGACTTGTCTTTATTCAGTTCTGCCTGTTCTGTGCGATATTCTTCAAGCAGCTCTTCTATGGATTTCATCGGATCACCTCTTCGGGACGATGTATCCCGCCTCCTCTATCTCCTTGTCCGTCTTACCCTGATCCAGGAGATACTGGTATTCCTTCCAGGAAATAGGCTGCCCCTTCCCTTCGGTCTGCTTTGTGGGCTCCGGGGGTTTCCCTGAAAGTAGCCCGCCTGGACCGAAGAAGAAATTAAGCAATCCTGACTTGCCCCCGGACTGATCTATCGCAGGATCGGGCTCCACCACATAGGCGCCCGCGCCCTTCGAAAAGGGACTGCGCGGAGAAGTCATGACCCAGTGCTTGAGCTTCTGGACCTTTTCCGGATGTTCTCCCCATACCTGCTGAATCTCGTTCATTACATTTGCGAGGGATTGCTGGTACTGTTCCTGTGTCATGGCTCCCTCTTCCAGTGGATACCTTCCAAGGACGCCGCTGGTCCTCATTATCTGGTCGCCCAGGATGATCTCCTCTCCGAAAAGCCATTTCTCCATGGCTGCCAGGTCTGTCCTGGACGGGACAGTATCGCCGCCCCCTCCGCCGGATGTGCCGGCTTCCATGATGGGAGAATATTCCTGGATAATAGCGCCCGTGGCGTCGTCGATCAGCACGTTCCTCTGTCCGCTCCGGACCACTGAGGTATTGGGATTATGCGCTTTGAACCGCTCCAGAAGCGGGGAAATACCCTTGAACCCTGCATTAATGAGCCCGCCGATGAAGGGAGTAGCCTCTTCAAGGCTGCCCGACTCGGAAAGCCCTATCAGGTTCCGGGAAATCTCCTCCTTGTTCTTGGTATCCTCGTTTCTTTCGTTCCAATCCTCTAACGAAGCCTGGACGCTGGGACCAAGGACGCTGACAGCTTGGAGCACTGCCGCCGGGTCCGCGCCCATTCCCCGTCCCTGGCTGGAAAGCTGCTGGATGAACTCGTACATTTCCAGGGGTCTGGAAGTGGTCTGAACGACGTTAGGATCATAACCGGGAACATTGAACCCTGACGCTGCTGTCGGGACACCCGCAAGGATATTGCTGTCAGGAGCCGGCTGTGGAGGCTGATATGTCGGCTCGAAGGGGGGAACGAAGGTTTCCTGTTTCCCCTGGGAAGCGAGTTTCCCTGCTCTCCCTAACAGCTCAAGAAGGTGCCGCTGCTTCTCCTCTTCCTCTTTTTTCTGCTTGTACATCAAGATCATGTTCGTAATGTTTTCCAGGGTATCGAACCTTCCGCTTCTCTGGACACGCATTTATTCCACCCCCCTACAGGAAGAACAGCGGCGCTATGGCTGTCATGTAGTCCAGGGGACCGGGCTCGTAGACCGCGGTCTGGTTCGCTGCCACTCCGTGTCTGCCGGAGTACATATTCTTCCAAATATCCTGAATGCTCCCGACGCTCTGCCAGTAATTACTGTAGTCCACGTTGCTCAGTCCCAGCAGATTAGCCATACCCGCCAGCGACCCTGAAGAGAGCTTATTGTAGGAATCCCCTGCTCCCAGTGCGTTGCTCCCCGCGCCGAGGTACCCCTGCCCGGCTCCGAGCAGCGCATTAACCGCCCCGGTGTAGGAGTCTTTCTTTCCTTCAAGATTGCTTCCCTTCTGACCCATAATCCCCGCCCTGGTCGCAAAGCCTTCGTTGAGCAGACCGTATTTATCCAGGATCGCGCGCTCCGCGTCATTGAGAAGCGTTCCGCGCTGCCCTATCATTCCAGCCTTGCTCTCCGAAAGACCCTTGAGTAGTCCTATATTACTGGCGAAGTTTGAGGCTGCAGCTTCGGCTATGGCATCATCAGAAAGCCCCACCTGTCTTTCAAGGACGCTCGATCCTATGACGCCTCTTTTTGCCAGGTCATTCAGGACCGTCCCCATGGCTGTATCTATGGCGCTCCCCATATAGCTCTCGAAGTTTTTCTGATAAGCCTCCGGAATCTCGCCCCTCTGAAGCGCGGGAAGCTCTTCCTGGATGATCGGCAGGAGAAGATCGGCATTCTCGATGAGAAGCCTGGTCATATCCGACATTTCCTGCTTGCTTGCCTCCTGACTGCTCCTGACCTCGCCGCCCAGGGAAGACAGCTCCCGGTTCAGCGCGTCGAAGGCACTCGCCACCTCATCGAACTTGGATGAATAGCCAGCCGCCTTATTGAAGTAGCCGGTGGATTTACTGGTATAGCCTAATGCCTTCTTGATGGCGTCTGACGCAAGGTCCTGATAGCCAAGATGATCCTTGTAGGCTCCCTCCATTTCATCCCGATATGTGATCTCATAGGGGGATTTCCATTCCCCTTCGGGCGAAACGATGTTCCCCTCTTCATCGCGAGTGAACCCGAATATCTTCATGAGCTCCTGTTCTATCGCGAGCTCGGTTTCAGTAGGTTTGGGGATTTTAGGTGATACTGTCTTTGTGCTCCCGCCCATGGTCCTCGCCTCCTATTTCTATCTCTATTCCGGTTATCTTTATGCCGTATCGCCTGGCGTGATACCGGGCTAATACCTTGGGGTCCCTCCTGGTGAACATTCTCATTGCCGATAAACCCTCTTTTTTGACGATTGCCTTACCCAGTTCGAACCAGTGCCTTCCGTCCCCTGCCATTTGATCCACGTACAGGACGTTCAGGTCCCGGTCGATATGGAACGAAACGATCCCTTTCCTGGGATCAAAGAGAATGGTCGAATTCAAAGGTGGCTCCCATTTATCCCTGCTATGTTTTTCGTAATACCTGATCCAGCCTCTATAGGTCCGTATGGTCATTCCAATTCCACCTATTCTTGTCGAAGGGAGTCCAGAAGAAATCATCGTCTGATGAACAGGACATCTTCGTTCGTGGCTGCCTTTGCCAGCCTCTCCCATTTTGACTTCCATGGCTCGTAATAAAGCTGTGCCATAAATAAAAGTGCCTCCCGGAAGTCCGGATTATTCCTGATACACTCCAAGGTTGTGGCTCGTGCCTCATTCCCCCTATGGAGAAACCACAGGCAGCGCGCCTTCATAAGGAGAGCTTCGCACTTCTCCGGTATCCACCAGGCTTTCTCAAGGTATTTGTCGAACCATGAAATAGCCTCCTCGAACCTTGTTCTCTCGTAATACTCGCGCGCCAGGTAAAACTGGGTCCTGGGATTGCTGGTATCGCCCTTTAGCAATATCCGGATGTTTCTGTTCGGATCAAGGGCGTGGTTTTTTGAGTATCCGTAATATCTGACAAGGTCCGTCTTTTTTGTCGCCTTGACGGAAAGGCATTCATGGACCTTCCCCACCCAGTGAATTCCTTCGCCGTTCTTCCAGAGCAGTTCCCGGTAATGAAGCATTAGGGATGCAGCATGAACGGATTTCACAAAGCACACCTTATGCCCTTCCTTCTCTGCGATCTCCGCTTCATGGCGTATATCATTGGCACTGGACGCCGACCACTGATCCGCGTCTATGGAATAGAGCCAGTCGCCCGTCGCCTTCGATATGGCATGGTTCCGCGCCTCCGCAAAATCATCGTTCCATCTGTAATCCTCATACACCTTGTCGGTGTACCTTCTACAAATGTCCTGGGTCCCGTCGGTGGAGCCAGTATCCACTATGACGATCTCGTCGAGGTCCTTTATGGACTCCAGGCATTCCTCGATACATGGCGCCTCATTCTTGACTATCATTACCGCGCTGACCCTCATGTCAAAAATCTCCTAACAAAATAGGCGGAGTGCCGTCGCCGCCGCCGCCTCCGGAAAGCTCTATCTCGATCCTCATATTACGGAACTTCGTATTGTTTCCACTGCTCTCAAGCCCACTGGTCGAGTCAATATCCCCCCAAAAGCGAGTATATTGGTCCCATTCCTCTTCATCGGTTCCCTCTAATTCAGCCTCCTGAGCCGTCCAGGTTCCAGCAGCAGTGGTCCTGAAATTACCGTATTCCTGCCAGCATATATGTCCTCCAACATAACAACGGGCATATTCATTGGAGTTGACGTGTATCATTTCCCACTTGAGCTTGGCGGAAATGATAGTGGCAATTTCCTCCGGAGTAAGTCCAGGGTCCTCGAAGTAAACGGAGAATTTACGTCTGTACGTGGTGGAGTTATAGATATATTCTCCGGAATCTCCCGTGAGATGAGAATGCAAGGTAGTGCCTTCGTCCTCGTTTTTCCAGGCACTACCTTCATTATCATTATCTGCCCTGGGTCGGATGGTTATGATCCTCGACATTTTCCCTTCCTCCTAATAGCAGCCATACCAGGTCCCGCCTCGATAGAGAAGGACCACGATATAGGTCTTGCTAACCGTCGAAATATCCGGGGCGTCGTTACCTGTATCCCATGTATGGTCTGAGGGGTCGTACCACTTGATCCCGCTCCACCATGAGATCGCATGGGCAGAGGAATCCTGGTCTATAATGACCCTGCAGGTACAGTCACCCGACGGGTCTGTCTTTGACCATTCGTTGACAGCACTCGTAAGGTCAATGTAGGCGTAGGTTCCCTTCCTCCAGTCGACCGGACACGGACTCGATCCGGCGCTGAGGGTCTGGACCGTGAAATAGGGCGTATTCTTGTTGAAGTCGAAACCATCCCCATCATCGTCCATGCTCACGGGTCCGGAAAGCAGGATTTTCCCCGTTCCGTTAGGTTCTATATCTATGTTGCCATTGCTGGACGAATCTATCTTGTGTCCGTTTACATCCAAGTCCTGGCTTAATGTTCCACCAAAGGAGCCAGTGGGACCTGTGGGTCCAGTGGGTCCAGTAGCTCCAGCTTCGCCAGTAGCTCCAGCCGGTCCAGTCGCTCCAGCAGCGCCGGTGGGACCCTGGGGACCGGTAGGACCGGTATCCCCCGTATCGCCCTGGGCGCCAGTAGCGCCAGTGGGACCTGTATCTCCCGTATCCCCTTTTTCTCCCTGGGGACCGGTGGGTCCAGTAGCGCCAGTGGCTCCAGCTTCGCCCTGTGATCCCTGGGGACCGGTGGGTCCGGCTTCGCCCTGGACGCCCTGTTCTCCTTGAGGACCTGTAGGTCCGGCATCGCCCTGAATCCCCTGCTCTCCCTGATCTCCAGTGGGACCAGTGGGTCCCTGCTCCCCTTGCTCTCCCTGTGGACCCGTGGGTCCGGTGGGTCCAGGTACGGTAGAGCCTGCTCCTGTCGCTCCAGCGGGTCCTGTGGCACCCTGGGGACCTGTCGCTCCAGCTGGTCCCGTAGGTCCGGTGGGACCCGGAACAGTAGATGCTGGTCCCGTGGGTCCTTGGGGACCTGTCACTCCAGCTGGTCCAGTAGCACCGGTCGGTCCGGGTACAGTGGAATCAGCTCCAGTCGCTCCCGTAGGTCCTGCTGGACCCGTAGGTCCGGGAACGGTGGAATCAGCGCCCTTTTCTCCTGTGGCGCCCTTTTCTCCTGTATCTCCTTGAGGTCCGGCAGGACCCGTTGGTCCTGTTGGTCCAGGTACGGTGGAATCCGCCCCAGTAGCCCCGGTAGGTCCAGCAGGTCCGGTATTTCCCTGGGGACCCGTTGGTCCAGTGGGACCGGGTACAGTGGAATCAGCTCCAGTAGCGCCCTGGGGACCTGTGGGTCCAATGGGACCGGTGGGTCCAGGAACAGTGGAGTCTGCGCCTGTAGCGCCAGTGGCACCGATGGGTCCAGTAGCGCCTTGAGGACCCGTAGGTCCAGGGACAGTGCTGTCTGCCCCTGTAGGTCCGGTTGCACCGGTCGGTCCGGTGGCACCATTGGGTCCTGTATTACCTTGAGGACCAGTATCTCCCTGGGGTCCAGTGGGACCTGGGACGGTGGAGTCAGCTCCAGTGGGTCCGGTCGGTCCCGTGGGTCCCGTGGGACCAGTTGGTCCTGTTGGTCCGGCGACAGTGCTATCCGCACCCGTAGGTCCGGTCACGCCGGTAGGTCCTGTGGTTCCCGTGGGACCTGTGGCTCCAGTGCTTCCTGTGGGTCCCTGTGGTCCGGGTGGTCCCTGGCTTCCCAGGGCAACCTTCCTCACTATCTCTTCATGGACGATCCTTACTCGTCTGTTTTCAGGGATAAGGACAATCCGCTCGCGGTCGCTGCTGTCAACTCTCCTTATCCTCTCAGCCATTACTCGCACACCTCCGGAGTAACGCCAAAGGGCTCAAGATCAAGCATGGGGACCACGAAGCCCTCACCATCATCTATCTCGCAGTCGGCTACTCCGCCGCCGCTCAATCCAGATGTGACCGTTCCGGAAAGGGTAAGGTTCACCTTTCCCTCTTCCCCGGTTATGGTAAGGTAGGGTCCACAATCCAGGACAAGCTCTGCAGTGGTGGACGCTCCCCGGCGCATTTTCATCCGGGCGCTCCAGCCGCTAATATCTATGGGCGTACCATCAGAATCCTCGTAATACATGTTAAGAATATAGGTAGACCCTGCCTTAATATTCATCATGACACCATACCCCCCCTAAAATGGTCTACCTGGAACAGCGTGGGCGATCTGTTCCTTGGCAAAAAGCCCGCTGATTGAAACAGTATCCAGCTCCAACTTCCCGCCCTCCACCTTCAGCCCGCAGTTATCCCAGTCGCTCACGAGGGACGGATTAAAGGTTATTTCCCCCGCCTTGCGGTCGGTGAAGCTCGTGTCCGTGCAGTAAAGTGTGCCTGACGCTCCTGCCGAGTACCATTCCCCTCCGGAGTAATACATGAACGACACCTTCAGCCATGCGACCTGATCGGGGAACCGCCTTTTCCATATAACCCATACATCCTTAGTTACCGAAGTCCCCTCCAGCTTGGCTATGGGCTCATACTTGACCAGCGCCGGGTCCGCTACAGGATCGCTATTGCTATGGATATAGCTCGAATCACTGTCGGCAATAGCTTCCCATACCTCAGTCCCGTCGTCAGGCTGAACGTTCCAGTCCCCCTGCGCTACCTGACCTGTAATTTTCGCCGAAGTAGCCATAATCAGAAGCTCCCGAAATAGTTGGACCCGTCATGGAAGAACGATATGATATAGGTCTTCCCTTTTTCAGAAAGATCGGGCTCGTCGTTTCCTGTAGCGTAGTATCCATCGAAGAGGTCCCTCCAGTAGATACCTTCAGGCCATGTGATGTCATACGCCGTAGACCCGTCCTGAACCACGATGAAGGTCAACCATGCAACACCAGGCGGCGCCGTAAAACTGAGGGTAACGTTGCCCGACAGGGTCTTTTTCCAAAGGTTCCCCTTCGTGAAGTCCAAAGTGGTCCCCGCAGCGGTCTGAAGAGTGAAGTAGGCTGTATTCTTGTTCATGTCCAGCCCATCCCCCTCTGTGGGGAGCTCCACTGGACCATCCAGGACTATCTTTCCCGTCCCGTTGGGCTCGATCTCCACGTTTCCGTTGGTATCGCCGACGACCTTCTTCAATATCTTGATTATCCCCGTGCCGTTGGGAGATATGACTACATCCTCGTTATCCCCCGCCCGTATGGTCGCGCCCAGGATAATTACACCCGTACCATTGGGATTGATCTCGATGTTCCCGTTAGCGGAAGAGATTATCTTGTGACCATTCACGTCCTGGTCCTGCGCCCAGGAATCGGGAAAGACCTGTTGCCAGGCAGCGCCAGTCCAGTATTTAAGCGTCGCCGGGTTTGTGGACGTATCCAGCCAGATAGAATGCTCCCCCTTGTCAGCCGGTGCGGAATCTCCCGCGTCGAACTTCTCCACCCTTGAAAGCAGGGTATATATCCTGGTCAATTCATTGATATGCTTCTGGAAGACCTCTGCGGTAGTATCTCCCCCGGACGCTTCCGTTACGAAGTTAGGGGTATACTGTTTGCTCCACCTGTCAGCCATGTCCTACACCTCCGCGTAGTGAATCCACAGTTCCTTGAGCTCTATCTTCCCCTCGGAAACCACGAGCTCAGGAGTGAATTCAAACCCTCTTAAATTGGTTCTCTTGATCCGCCTTCCCTCTACCTCTGCCACAGGATAATCAGCATCATCATAGGCAACATCCTCGTCGTCATAGGCGACGTCGCCCTCTGGATCGAAGGACAGAGCAATGGCGTCATTTCCTATCTGCAGATTCCCGCTGCCAGTGGTGAAACCCTTATACCTCATCCCGAATTCTGTTATCACGAGCTGTGTATTCGAGGCTATACGTTTATATTTCAGGGTCGCCGTTACTGCGATCCCTCCGTCAAAGGAGCTGTCGGGGTCCATTTTGTATATCTTCCCGTCATTACAGCCCGCATAGACATAGGTCCCGTCAGTAGCAATGCTCAAGGGCTCTACCGTTGAGGGGAAGGTGAAACAGGTCCAGGCTCCGTGAGTATAGGAATAGACCCATATCGGTCCTCCATTTGCCGGTTTTACCCATACCTGCCCCTTCTGCGGAATATGCCATAACCTCGCCTGGCTTACGTTCCCGTCGGAAATCTCGCTTACCACCTTGTCGCCCTGGTCAGTGGTCTTTACATCACCGTATTCCGCCACAGTGGAAAGGTTTTTCAGACCCCTTTTGTCCAGGTAGAATACATCGTCCCCCAGGGGAAGTACCGTTAGCTGGCTGAAGGTATGAATATCGCGGGAAATCTCCCTCTGTTCCCAGTCGGGGAAGCCATAAAGGATTCTGTAAATGATCCCCTGAGTGTTGTCCCCACCTATCGCCTTGAACACGATCAAGTCATTGGAAAGCATGACCATAGCGCGAATGTCGCGCCCGTCCTTGTATCCCACGTCCTGATACTGGTAATCGTCGTCACCGCCGCCGGTCCAGTTCCCACAATCTCCTACACCTGAATAGTGGATACGGTCGCTCCCAGCCTTAGCCAGGAGAACCCTTCCAAACTGGACGTACACGATGTCGCAGTCCGGGCTTGTGTCCAGCTCTCCTGTCCCGTCGTACTTGGTGAGGGTAGTTCCGTCGTAGTGCTGGAGCTTTCCGCCGCTGGCTATCAGCACGTCGTTAGTCTCGCCCCACAAGTGATAGACCGGGATTTTCGATCCAGCCAGGGTCCCCACCGCGCCTGGCGATCCATCGACGGCTTTCTTCAGGGTAGTACCGTCGGAACAGAGAAAGAAGTCCCTGTTCGGACAGTAAAAAAGGCTCTCCACTTCATCGAGCCCGGTATCACACCATTCAGTAGCGCCCAGTCCAGGGCGCACCTTCGGGAGCGTGGAAAGGACGTCATATTCCCAGTTCACTCCTACAGAGATTTCATCATCCGCGAGCTCGTCAGGGGATACCGATAGGTTTACCCCTCCCGTAAGGTCCCGGATACGGAGCTTTTTCTCATTGGGATGCAGGGGTATTCTCATTTAGACCACCTGTTCCACTACGCCCTTGACCAGGGTCCCCGCAGCCTGAAGATGTTGTGTCACATCAATATGGTTGCGGATCATTATTAATATGGTCGCCACCGTGAGCATGGTCGGGATCAGGTAATCCTTGAAGGGTATTACCGAATCCATAGCCACCAGCTCAGTAGGCAGAGAATAGTACCTGACCCATTCAGCGGTCCTGGGATAGAGCTTCCCATCCCTCTCCTCGATAATGTAGGTCCCCACCGTGGAGTGCCAGTCGCTCGGCTTGTCCATGGAATATGTGACCATCACTTCCTTAATCATGTCGGGGTCCTTCTGGTTTATGAGCTGGATCGCCATGGCATGAATAACATCATTGACTATTCTCTTCAACTCGTTGTCCCCCATACCGTCCCCTTCCGTGAGTTCCACTATGGCTGCCTTCTCCCGTACTCTGGTCATAAAATCTTCAAAGGTCATGGATCATCACTCCTCCAGGGTGAAGGAGAGCCGGGAAACCCGTCCCCTTCTGTCCCTCCTGGTCAGTTTCCGTGCTATCAGCGCCAGCTCCGCCTGGATATAAGTTTCTGTGTTCGATTCGCCGTTCCCTATAGGAGCCAGGAGCCGAAGGACCAGGTTCTTCAGGTGGCGCCTTAGCACTTCGGGCAGCTCTATCTCTGCTTCCAGCTTGGTCAGTGGTTCGATCCGCGATTTATAGCATAGAAACAGGTTGTCGTTGGTGGAGTAAATGCTTTCTCCCATGATCCGGAAGGTATAGCGATCCACCGGGAAGGGTGCAGACATTTCCTCCAGGACATACTGCGAAGACCTCGATGTGCCAGCCCATACGCCCACAAGATTATGGAAATCGTCGGGCAGCTCTCCCGCTCCATCGGTCATGGTAATGGTCGCCTCCTTGACCAGATAATTACTGGCGGAACCATTTACGGCTTCCGTCACCAGTGCCAGCGCTTCATTTATGAGGACAAGCATGTGTGGCGGAGAAAGGATTTCTTTGTTCTTGTCGCCCAGGGCATACCAGATGTCATAGGCTATATCGTTGCCGTTCATCTAAATTTCCCCCTCGCATGTACGCCACTCCGGGTGCTCCTTGAGCAGCTTAATGACATACTTCTTGTCGTGCATATATTCAAAAGCCTTTCCAAAGGGGAATTTCAGCAGCTCGATCATGGGTATGCGCCCCACCATCTGACCTATGGGCTTGATGTTGCCCTTCCTGGTCCTTTGGATATTCTTTCCAAGTTTGCGCTGTTCAGCGTTCATCCGAAGAATCCTGTCACAGTTGTAAGTGGTGTAAACATGTATCTTCTCCGGGTCGGTGTCGTCCTGTTCGATCTCCTGATAGGTGAACATGTCAGGAGCAGGAGCCGGGCATCCGGGGAACCACTGCCGCCATGCCAGGGCGACCGCCTGTTCATTCGTGGTAATTCTACTCATTCTCACAACCTCCAATAAAAAAGGGGAACCCTGATCCGGGCTCCCCCTCTTCGCCTATTCCCATGCCTTACGGCGTGGTGAAGGTTATTACACAGGTCTTGTCCGCCACGACCTGTCCCATGATCCCGACGGTGTCGGGGTCGGATACGGTGAGAGTGGCGGTTTCCGTGTTCAGCCATGACGCCGCGTCACCTTTAATGGTCACGGTATACTTCCCGTTCACCATGTCAGGCGTGGTCCCGGCTGGGTCTATGGTCGCAGTCCCCAGGGTGGACCCGTCCGCTATGGCGAGCTTGATAGGACCGGAATACCAGGAATGAAGGTTCCCGGCACTGTCAACGAGCTCGATCAGGACATCCTGTTCCCATGCCTCCTCTGTAGGGGCGGGAGCATCGGTCGCCGGAGTGACCCTGAAAGCCATATCGCCGGACATAGCCTTCATCATCTGCTCTACCTCGTAAAACTTGGTGTTCCTCTTCCATCTGTCATGCGTACCGAGATTAAAAATATTCTGACTCATGAGGGGACCCCCCTCCTTTCATCAAATAAAAGGGGACCACCACCGGGTCCCCTGACTTAATACTATCCGCCTATATTCATCCAAGCGTTACCTTTTTCAGAGCAACACTCAAGAGTGAGCTCCATTTCCATGGTCTTGGCAATGTAGGAACCGGCTGAAGGATAGGGCTCCACCTTCAGGTCCCTGAGCCATGCCTTGTTCCACAGGGCAGGATCGACGCAGAACACGTCTGCATCAGCCATATCCCTATGAGGGGGAAGGAACTTCATGGTCCCGAAAGAGGTATGGTACACCTCCACGTAACCCCATAGCTCCTTCACTGCGGCTCCCTGCTGTTCCTTGATGTTGCCTCCGGTGAATTCGTCGATGATTATTTTATTGGTACCGTTGGCAAGGACCGTAAGGTCCTGGCAACCACTGTCATAGGCAGCCTTGAGCAGGGCGATGAAATCTGCCTCTGTAAGTGCCGCCGGAGTGGTCTTGTTGGTGCTCAGGAAAGCCTTGAGCCCGCCAAGCTCCCTGGCGTTAGCATCATCGCCCGCGGCGCTTGCTGCACTGGTCACGAAAGCATATTCCACGTCGCCCTTGATCTCCTTGGAGCGCAAGAACATCTGACGTTTCATTTCATTCTTGACCGCGTAGTGAGCGACCGCTTGCTGGGTCTTTGTCACCTTGACGCCCTTGTAGAATATTTGGGTGTAGTTCGCGTTCAGTGTTCTTGGTGTTGGATCACCAAGGACATAGTTCGCGCCCTCTACCAGCTTGTTAGCTGCCCTGGCTGCAAGGGTGTCTTCCGGACACTTGTGATGAGTGGCTACCGCGTTCACATCGCCGATAAGCGAATAGAGCGGGGTATTGTCCGGAGCCACATTGTAAAGAACCTCTCTGACTGACGGCTTGTTGCCGGTCGCCATATCATAGGTTGTAGGTCCAGCCATTTATTACACCTCATTTCTCATCGTTATTCTGTCTTGCCGCCTCCTCCTCTCCCAGTTCCTCGATGAGCCCGCCCAGTTCATACTTGTCCATCTTCCGGAGCTTTTCCCCGGTAATGGGCGCGCCCTTCCTCGGTTGAGTGCTTCCCCCAGGTTTCATCATTGAGGGCGGCGAAGCGGTTTTTTCCTGCATTTTCTTCGAATGCTGCTGCCCTGACCCTCCAGCCGGGGGCGCCACACCATGTTTATGCTGATACATGGCTTTCTTGAGCTCCTGGTAGAGTGATTCAAGACCTTCCGTGTCCTTGTTCAGGACCACCTTCTGAAAGCGCCTATCCAGCTCTTCGTTCTGAACTACGGTCATACATTCTCTTCTCCAGATGGGATAGAACTGCATTATTTCAGGGTAGTCAGGTTCATCTTTGTGGACCTGGTCCAAGGACGCGACAAAATTAGCAGCTTCATCATGTGCCTGTTTCATTGTTACCTGTTTCGTCTGTTTCGCGGTCGCTGCCTCGCGAAGCTCCTGGTACTTGGCGTCATAGGCTAACTTATGGACGCGGTCGAACTCGTCGAAGTCCTCGACGGGTATGTTGAGCTCCTTGGCGCATACTTCCTTGATGATGTAGTCGTCTATAGCCTTCCACTGTTGCTCGCGTGTAAGCTGCGGCTGCTGTGGGACTTCCTGTTGCCTGGGAGTTTTCCTGATCTCTGCCAGGGCGGTCTGTATCTCCTTCCTGGCGGAAACAAGCTCCTGATTAGATCGGCTCATCACGGAATTCATGCTCTCGTATATGGGTAAAGCCCATTCGGGGAGCCTGGATGTATCGAGCTCATGCCATCGTCCTTCACTCTTCAGGGCGATCAGTTCCTCTTGGGTATAGGGAGCCTTCGGTGCGGGTGGAGTTTCCTTGCCCGCAGGTTCCTTTTTACCTGAGTCGTCGCCCTCCCCAGCGCCCTCACCCTGCTTCGGGGTCTGCTGCCCTTCATCGTCCGGGGGTTGCTCTTTAGAGGGGGTCGGGGTTGCAGGAGTCTGGTCCTGTCCTTCCTGATCCTCCTCCTCCGAGTCCCTACTGGCGACTTCGTTCAGTAGACCGCCCAGGTCGAACATGCTGAGGTCTGTTAACGCTGTACCGCCTTCTCCTTCATCCGGCGCGTAAAATGGATGGAGTCCGTTACGGTTGCTCCACAAAAACATAAAGATTACCTCCCTTGGGAGTCCCGTTTCCGGGTTGCTCCCGGTTTAAGATTTAGTCGTTACCTCTTCCTCTTTGAGAATCTTATCCATCGCCTTGTCGCCCTGGTGCAGGGCTATCTTGGCGTCCTCCTTGAACTTATTGAGAACAAGCGCCCTGAGCCTCAAAGGGACCAGGTCCTCGTCCCTGGCATTCCAGAACTTGACCTGAATTGCCCTTATCTCCTTATCACACCACTGCTCCAGGTACTCCAGCGCTATTCTCGCCTTCTCCCCTATCTGTACCTGCTCCACTCGGCGCTCCTTGGGCGCCCTCTTCGTTGCCATTCTCCCCGCCTCCAAATGCTCGATTTAGAACTTCCTTGTCGAATTCCTCCGGATCATGTACGAATTCCTCTATGCCCTTCTCGCCGATCTCCTCCGCCATTCTTGCTATCAGGTTATAGACATTCTGGTCGTCCACATAAGGCCAGCCGGCACCCTTGAGCTCCATCAAGAGCTGATAGAGCAGCTGGATCGACGCAAGGCTCTGTTCCTTGGTGGAAAGCGCGAGTCCTGCCTGGAGCTCCACATCCCACTCTGCATTGATGGTGGACAGGTCGAACCATTCCCCGGTAAGCCTGAAAACGGTTTCAGGATCGCAATACTTGATGTTCATATCCACAAGTAGCCGGTAAAGGTCGGCATATCCCGTTTCCCCCATGACGCGGGCGGTCTGCTCCAGAATCTTGTTGGCGGCGCTCATTACAGCTGTAACGCCTGTAGCGGTGTCGGCTATCTTCTTGGTCCCATGGTTCCCCTTGGTAAAATCGGTGATCCCGGACCTCTCGCCCTCCTCTACTGTGATGTTTTCGAGGAACTGGAAGGTCAGCGGGTCCAGGGTCCCTATATTGAGCTCGTATATGTCGCCCTGATTGATGGTCCGCAGCATTTCCACCAGGTCGAACTCGCCCTCCATATCGTCCGGGTCGATAGCCTCCGGATTGTATAGGGTGCGCGGATTGTTGACCTTGGCGGCATTGATGATGATTAGCCGCCACAAGGCGGTGCGGATATGCTGGAGCTGTCCCATAAGGTCCGCGAGTCCGCGATTGGCAAAAAGGCGGTGCGGCTCCATCTGTGTAGAGAGAAGCACGAAGGGCAGGGACACCTCTTCGTCCTCGACCCTCAGTATCTCGTTATTACACACAGTGACAAGGACGGTTTGTAATGTGCCTTTGTCACCTATGGGGAGCTGGTCAAATCCTTCGTAAACGGTATATTCCCGCCTCGATGGATGGATGTTTTTCCCCTCCTCCTTGTTCCCTTCCACTTGCTGTTTAAGTCCATCCTTGCTCTGCTTGTCGGAGCTGCCGCCCTGTTTGAGAATCCGGTTAATCGCCTGAACGTCGTAGATCGGCTCCCCTTCCTTGTCCTTCATGAGCCGCATTTTCATCAGGTCTGACGCGGTGACGTCGGTCCTACGATGGAACATGCGGCGCGCAGCCTTGTAGTTCCGGCACTTCGAATCCACCAGGACCTCCCATTGCGGCATGAGCTCCAGGACCGGGCGGTTCCTGGTATACTCGAAGACCTTATACTCCACGTTATAAACCCCAAGCCCGGTTCCCTGGGCGTCCTCGATCTCCTCCGCGCTCACTACCTCGATGAGGGTCTGCTTCTGGTAGCGGTCAAGGGTCTGCTCGTCTACCGTTTCGGTAACGGTTTTAAGCTCCTTCACGTTCCTTTCCCACCATCCCATGAGCCACGCCCAGTTAGTTATAAGGGCGTCAGTGTTCCATAAATGGATAAGGGAAAAGCCATCATTATCCTTGGTAAGCTGCTTCTTGATGAGCTTGTTCAGGACCTCTGCAGCCTTACTGTCGGAATTCTCCGTCCCTACTACCACCTTCAAGACCTGGCGGTTCGAATTGAACACGCCGTCAAGAAAGGGCAACATCCAGCCGACCACGTTAGCGAAGTCGGTCGCCACGAAGTCGCAGCGCTTCGTCAGGAACTTGAACTTACTCGCGTAATATTCAGGACTGGCGTCAAAGATGTTCCAGCGCTCCTGAAGGGCGGGGAGTATGGTTTCCTGGTAAAAGGTTTCATCCTCCCGGATGTCCATTTTTATTAGCTCCAGAATTTCCTCCTTCTGGTCGGCTTTCAGCTTAATCATGGCGTCCTCCCTTCAGGGTTAATCCCTATAACGGGGACACTCCCACACCTTCACATTGGTTTCCTTCTCGTTCGTCGGAGCTTCTGCAGCGGTCAGGATGAGCCGTAGCCCATGCCGCCCTATAATGGAACCGGGAACAGGTCCATAGAACTTGTGGGTCCCCTTGGTAATGGCGATGGAAGGAGCTTCCCAGGTATCAAGCTCAATGGTGGACGGGAGCAGAATATCCACGAAGGAATCTGCAGCCGCTCCGAGCTTAACGGTCCCCGTGAGGTTCTTCCCGCAGTCGTCGCTATCGTCTATCTCAAGCAAAAGGTCCGCCTCTTCCTGAGCCGGTGCCGGCACGAAGATATATCCGGACGTACTCTGTCCATCCCAGGTAATAGTCCCGCTCGCTAATAGCCTTCTCATTTCCTCTTCCTCCCCTATAGCTGCCCGGATCGTCGGCGATTCTTCGGTTTTACCCGCCGTTCTGGACGCTTCAAAAGTCGCGCCACCACGTAAAGCAGCGCGTCCACTATGTGTGAGTATTCGTTCTTCTCAGGTTCGTCTAAATATCGCTCCATCACCTGTTTATGACAGTACCCGCCGCTCAGAGCCGATATGAGCCACTTACAGCGCGGATCGACCAGGAACATAGGCTCGCCTCTCGATGTTGTCCGCGTGAGAAGATCGCGGAAAGGATCATCCCTCTCCGGCTGCGTTACCGGACCCGGTGCAACATGAATGCTGTACTCGGTCGCCAGTATCTCGAAGCAGGTCTTTTCGTCGGTCTGCGCCCTGGACCCGCCCGCCGGATCGCCGTAATCCTTGAAGAAGAAGCCGGGGAAAAAGAGCTCCCGAACCTTCTGTACCACTCCGCCATGGCGCTTGATGCCGGCGTCCCAGCTCTGGCTTTCCGGATGCAATACCAATATCTGACCCTTCGGCGATAGCTGGACATGAACGGTTGCAGGGGTGAGCCCGAAGTCCCATCCGCCGCCTATGGGATAGTTCGCTATGGGCTGGATAGGACCCGACGCGACATGAAAGTCTGAGCGGAACTCCGGGAAATACGCCCTTCCCAGGACCACATCGAAATCAATTTCATATTCAGCCTTCCAGTCGGCTTGCGGCATCCCTAACATGGCTTTATCCTTCCACTCCGGCTTGCGCTTCTCCGGGTCCGCCGTGTAATGCAACCTCACGACGTGTAAGCCTTGGGGCGTGTCCCATTCTGTGATACCTCTCATAACGGCTACTCTCCCTCTGCTGCACCTGGCGCATGGATAAGTGTTTCGGCAAGATCGCCAAAATATGACCTCCCTGTCTTGGCTTTCCATTCCTGATACCGCGGGCAGTCCTCATGGCAGCTGTGCCTGGAGTCATACCAAAAAGGACCATGTAGACAGGCTTCGCAAGGACTGACCCCGTCTGTCCTCTCTCCGTAAAGTTTCGGCATCCTTCCCGCCTCCCGCTATATCATGACCCTGTGTTTTTTCTCCGTTCCCCACAAAAGCACGATCCCGAAGCCCAGGGGCGAAGGCGCAAAGCCTTTATCCTTCGCATAGGGCTGATGGCGCTGCAGGGTCCCACAATTCACAAACCTCATTAAGCGATAATTAACCGTTTTCCCATTAGCATTGACGGACCGCTTTTTCCTCACTGATCCATGTAGCCTGTGAACGTGTCCAGCCATGAAAATGTCTGCGTCGATCTGTTCCATAAGCTCTTCCATGCGGTTAACGCTGGAGCCCGTCTTCCTCCCGTTGGTCCAGTCGCCATGATTCAGGTATATGGAATAGACCACAGGTTTTCTGTTGTACTTCATATCCCGCCCAAACTTGATGGAGATAAAAGCCTCGTTCTCATAGAAGGGTATCTCCAGGCGCCGGAACAGCTCCTTTTCAGGGTTCCAGCCTACAGCCTTGCGGACGCGCTTGGGATGATTGCCGCCCACTCCACAGATGAACAGGTCCCGGTAAGGTCTGAGCAGCCGTTCCGCCTCGTTGACCTGTTGTTCTACCGGTCCTTCCTGTTCGTATACATCGCCCTTGCTGCTGATGAGATCGCACTGGAGAAAATCGCCGGTTCCAGCGAAGATCACATTACCCTTATCCCTTCCCCACTGCAGGTACTTGAAAAGCAGGGACTTGTCGCAGCCTTTCCCCAGGTGAATGTCGCCGAGTCCTACCAGGTAAAGCAGTTTCTTGTCCCGGATGAACGGATGGGAGCGCTCGTCTATCCTGAGCAGTTCTCCGCCCCGTCCTCTGCATGGTTCATCGGGAAGGTTAATCATGGGTGTCAGGGTCGCCGCCGAGCTCCTTAACCTGTTTCCTTAAGTGGTCGTTCCTCGTTTTGAGCTCGACATTGTAGACCCGGAGCATGATATTGATTCGTTGGAGCTCCTGGGCTTTTCCCTCTATCTCCTGACGCTTCCCGTATTCCGCCATGAAGACTTGCCGCCAATAGCTGACCGCCTGTCGCAGCTCCATGATCTTCTGAACCATCGCCAGGTATTCGGCTATGGTAACGACGACGCCCTGCTGTACCTCCACCCCCTGTCCGTCCTGACTGACCGGGTCCTCTGGTAGTGCCTCCGTATCAGCCAGGGCGCAGAAAGGCAGAAACAACAGGATAGAAACAAGCAGCAGCGCGGTGAATTTCTTCATTTTCGCCGCCTCCCCTCGTCGTAAATAGAAAGGCGCCGAAGGGACAGATTCTTTATCCGCCGCCGCCGCGCCTTGTTCGACTTGCCCCTGGATACATACTCTTCATCCTCCTCGATCTGTTCGATCACGTCCTCTGGAAGATTCTTCACCCATGTCATGACCGCTCCCCTTCTTTGCGCGTAGTATCTCTGCGATGGAAGCCACCAAGGGACCTTCCCTCGTTTTTTTGAATTTCTTCATGATCTATCACTCCTGGAACCCGTAGACCAGGTCTTTGAAGAAGCCCGGACCCGCGGAGCTGTCAATAGCTACCTTCCCGCCCCCTTCTAAGGTGGGCTTCATGGCTCTCCAGGTGCTTTGCGGATAGTCCCAAAATGCGAGCTCCGTGGCGTAGATGTATGAAGCCGTGTACTGCCTGAGCTGGTCCGCGCCCTGTGCTACCGCGTAGATATATGAGCCGTTATCGAAATAGAGCCGGTCGTATCCGTTCTTTCCCTTTATGGCGCGCTCGATCCCCGCCCAGGGATAGCCCGCGGGAAGATTCCTGTACAGGAAGAGCAGCCGCTTTTCACCGAGCAGGAATTGGCTGTCTTCCGCCTTCTTCGACTGGATGAATATGGCGCTGTTCCCATGGAAGAGAGCCGCCCACAGATGAAGCGCCAAAAACGTCCAGGTACACATCATCCGCCGTGACTTCGGGACCAGCAGCACGTCATATCGGAGCCAGCGATCCGCAATAACCCTGATATGAGGCTTTTCAGGAAAGCGCTTTACCTTGCCCTGGTCCGCCTCGTCCATGGTCCAGCAGCAGTCAGTCAGGAACCGGTAGGGACTCCTGCTCCATATCTCGATTTTCATAGCCATCGGACCGATCTTCTGCAGGTCCTCCCTGCTCAAGTTCGAGATATTCACGGATAACCGCCTCCCTCGTATCAGGGTCGAAAAGGTCCGACAAGCTGACATTGTGCTGGTGGTGAATAGGATCGTGGACAGACCCGCCCGCCCCCTTCGGTAACAGGTCGGTGATCTTCGCCAGGACCTCAAGAGCAGACATTTTATTATGCAGCTTGACCCGCAGCCCATACTTGGTGTCAGAAATTTCCTGTATCGCCGCTGCTGCGTCGTCCGCGAGCTGGTCCGAGGGCTTGACCTGTACTCCTCCGATAATCCGGTATTCTGTCCCCTCTTCCTTGTCGTCTTCCCCGGTAATGTCTTCCGGGAAGGTGGAAGCGCCGTTTTCGTCCTGGTATTCCTCGCGCTTCTGCTCCCAGGAAGCTATATCCCGGATATTAGAGAAGCCGAGGCGCGCGATCTCCTGCAGCACTCTTTCCGCGCTCACTTCCTGACGGCGTAGAAGTTTCGTTTTTTCTTTTTCGTAATAGTCGCGAATATGAGGTTTCTCTACCAGGTTATAAGCGTAGCGAATCGAATAACCACTCTCCCGCGCAGCTTCCGAAATGTTGTCACACTTCAGCCAGGCGAGAACAAATTTCTGTTGTTTCGCGTTCATCTTATTCCGCATTTTGGACAGCTCTTTTCGCCATGATGATGAAAGACTGGATAGCTTCATGATCGTCCAGGTTGTAATAACTTCCCGCTGCATCCTCCATGATTTCATCGGGGAACCTGAAGGCGGCGCCCTGGAAACAAAGGGGATGTTCTATTCTGCTTTCTGCCATGTTCTCCGCCTCCAGTCCAAAAGATTAGGGACCGGTGGTCAGCCGGTCCCTGGGTTAGGGGTGAACCAGGCGTTACTTTTATGAGGAAAGCCCTTCACGGGCTTAGTTTTCATCCGGAAGGTCGCGACGCCTCCCGGACCCGACAAAGGCAAAGGACCCTTCAAGCTCGCGAAACCTGGCAGGTCCAGACGCAATTGTAATGATACGGTTATAGCACCAAAAGGGGTGATAGTTCTACTCTCATTTTTCGCCCCTCGTGTATTACCTATTCCTCCGGCGTATTTTTAATAGTTGACATTACGTTGCTGGCGTAGTAATATGGTTTTGCGGCGTACCTTGACAATTAAATAACCAAAGGGAGGGTTTATTATGGCAGTTCGTAACTGGTGGATCGAGGCGGATATTGACGGACGGCGGACAGAGCTTTCAGGCGGTCCCAGGGCGAAGACTGGCGGATTCACTCTGAGGATATATCAGCGGAACTGCGGGGCGATCATGACAGCAGCACGTATAGAAGGATTCGCGAAGGATAACGGCGATTTGATCCTTAGAATTCACGCCCCTGAAGCTGAAGACCATCCCACCAATGTCAGCGTAATGACTTCGAGGTGAAAAGATCATGGACGCAAAATTAATATTACTTGCGAAGGAAACGCAGCGCGGCGAAGGAATGGCACCGGGAAAGATCGTATTAGCTCACTTTGTCCATATCTACGGCGAAGACCACCCGGCAAACAAGGCGGAATTCGTTACATGGTTCCATAACGACCAGGTGGGCGGCTACTGTCACGGTCACTATTTCCCGGCAACCAGCGAAGGGCTCAGGAAAGCCCTGGCAGACTTCGAAGGGAGGAGCTGAAATGTTCGGTACAAGAATAGGCAGCTGGTCGGTTGGAGGGACTTACCCGCACGGGGAAACCGTCGAATCAAAATCAATCACCCTTCAGAACTACGCGACGAAGGATTATACAACTTCCGAGCTATGGGCGGATTATCGAGGGTTTTCGCGCGGCGAGTCAGGAACGGTTCTTGACGCAATACTGCTGAGGCTCGACACGAACGGGGGGAAATTTCACTTAGACCCGGCAAAATACGTGATCCTTCTCACTCGCAGATTTTATGATGAACCATACGGAATAGAGAACATCTACAAGGGGACGGACGAGGCAGAATATTTCATGGACCTGGAGAACAGCCCCTATAATTGGCAACCGCTCCAAGGCTGCGCGGATAAGACAGATATTGAGCTCTTCAGGTATGGGGAATACCAGGCAATACGGATGATGCTTGAGCAGGGATTCAGCGCCCTAAAATTACCTTTCGACGATCAACACATCTTCCTACCCTGGCAGCAGTAAAAACCGCGATACCTCCCCCGAGATATACGCGGGCAACAGGAAAGACCGGGATTTTCTCCCGGTCTTTTTTTATGCTCCTTAAACTGCATGATACCCTTTCCTGATAACTCCAGTTTGTAAAAAGTCCACCAGATCGAGAGGGTATTCATCCGGCGCGAGAAGGACCATCCTTTCGCTGACCGCCACCACGCGCCCGCAGGAGATCGCATAGAAATAATCCTGTTTTTCGTGGCGCCTGTTCTGACCCTTGACCAGGATATACCCCTTTAGATCAGGATTCCCCGCCGCGTATTCCCTTGCAGCCTTCCCCGCCGACCAGTTCCACCGCTTCCCCCCTTCGAGGGTCGCTATTAAATTTGCCTGGATTTTCCGCCGGTACAGCTCCGGGTCTGCCTCCAACCCCTTGACCCGGACGCGGCGCAGCCATTTTCGCATTTTCCCAGGAGCCCAGGGTATATTGTCGAATATCTGGGAAAAGGTCAAAGTTTCATATCTTCCCAGCCGGTCCAGGAAAAGCCACATCCCCTCCTTGACCTTTCTGCGACAGACCAGGGTCCGGATGTCACCGGTTCCCCCATCCCTGCCCCTACCATCACCCTCCAGAGCCAGTACGTCGCCAGGGCGTAAATTCCTTGCTATTTCCCGCGCCAGGCAGTACCGCTCGCGCGACTGTGAAATAGTCATAGCCGCGCAACGCTCCGGAGCCGTGGGTGTTACGTGTGTCCCCATTGCCAGTACCCCCTCACCAAGTCTTACACAACTTCTTGTTCCTGATCTGATCCCGGCGCGCCCGCAGCTTCTCCAGTTTCACTATGAGTGCCTGAGCCTGTAGCGCGGGTTCAGCTATCACGTTTATGATCTTATCCATTTCCCGCCAGTAGGTCGCCTGGGATATATCCAACATCCGGCATATATCCCGGACGTCCCTGCCCCTCCTGTATGCCAGGTCAACACAGTTACGCTGGCGCTGGTTCAAGTCCACCAGTCCGCGCTCTATGGTCCTGACGATAGCCTGGAGCAGCCTGTATTCCTTGTCGCCCTCCTTCGCCATGACCACGCGCTCCTGGGGTCCAGCTTGGGAAGTAATCAGGGATACCCGGACCTCTTGGGGTCCACCCATGTAATGAATCGTTTCGAGGTAATCCTCGCACAATGAAAGCTGCCGCCGATATTGCCAGTAATCGACCAAACACCTTTTTGCCGCCCTGACCGCTTCCCTGGATAACTGCATGTCAATACGCCTCCAATGGTTTCAGGTCCTCCAGTCCCCGGACGGTCAGGAACCGGACATGCTCCCCGCCATGCGCCTCTATCTGGCGCTTGAATTCCTTCTGATGCTCGTTCAGGGTCGCGCGCCCCGTCTTTATCTCCAGGAAGAAACAGCGGTCCATCTTCACTGCCACAAGGTCAGTTAATCCCTTATGGCAGCCGACGCCCTGGAGATTGTGGAACACTAACCATCCCTTCCAGCGCAGATAATCCCGCACCGTCGCCCTTAAATCACTGTGCTTCGCCGCCCGATCCGCGGGCTTGTGCCTCTTAACCTGTATCTTGGTCATGGGTCCCCTCCTTCCTCCTCGTGACGTTTCCGGTGTTCAATAGCCTGAATGATAGCCGCTTGAAGTGGCAGGGTCCCTCTGAGCCGGGTTAGCCCATTCGTTACGAGGTTCCTCTCCCGCGCCAGGGTTATGCCGCCTTTGCGCGCCAT
>Ga0272442_10001069_pt1 | contig 42196 bp, 35 predicted proteins | sample SSMForm2O_FD_200262 | JGI IMG/M metagenome (GOLD analysis project Ga0272442, IMG submission 200262) | Marine sediment archaeal communities from Little Sippewissett salt marsh, Falmouth, MA, United States - SSM-Form-2O | ecosystem: Environmental > Aquatic > Marine > Wetlands > Sediment ...
ACGCCGTAGCTTGCCCAATTCTTGCCCTGCAAGTCACCGCTCCGGTACATTCAGCACCGGTTGAGCGCGAGTTCGGCCTCCGAATGACGCCAAAAAGGGTTGTGCGTCAGCAATGCCGGAGTGTAACATGGGCGGGGACGGCGACGACGATCCGTTCTCCTGGTGCACGAGCATCAATCCGACCGGGCTCGACCTGAACTGCTCGGGCTTGCGCTGCAACTATACGCCGCGCGATACGCACGTGGTCGGCAGCGGCGGGGCGATTCAATGGGTTCGTGCCGAGAAAGGCGACGGCATTCATCACGACTACAAGGTTGCCTCGGACGTGGTCCGGGCGATCAAGGGCCGGGAACAGGACGACAACTGCATGTGGGCCGCCGGCCTTATACGCCCGCATGTGCCGCTGGTGGCGCCCGAGAGATTCTTCGAGCTGTACGACGACGCTGAGATTGACATACCGGGCGAACACGCCGATGCGACACCGATACCGGACTACATTCTTCAGCAGTGGTGTAGCGAGTTCGGGCTCACGCGGGAACAGCGTGTCGGCGCAATTCGGGCATACCTGGCGTGTACCAGCTTTGCTGACGAGCAGATCGGTCGCATACTCGATGCGCTGGATCAAGAGGGCCTGACGGACGATACGCTCGTGGTGCTGACCGGCGATCACGGTTACCAGCTCGGGGAACATGGGCTCTGGTTCAAGAATTACCTGTGCCGTGAGTCGGTGAAGATACCACTCACGATCGCGGACCCGCGCCGCACCGACACCCACGGCCGCACGTGTGACGCACTCGTCGAGCAGCCGGATTTCTTTCCCACACTCACCGATCTGCTGGACTTCAGCGTGGAACAGGAGTTGGAAGGGACCAGCCTCGTGCCGCTGCTGGAGGAGCCGAACGGCAAGGTCCGGGACGGCGTGCTCGCGCAAGTGCACTGGGGGCATGCTGAGGGGAGAAGCGTAAGGACACTCGATCACCTGTACTGTGAGTGGCAGACGGATGACGGCACACAACGGCAGCTATTCGATCTCAAGAACGATCCCAGAGAAGAAGTAAACCTGCTCCATGACGGCGCCGCTCACCCGGCTGCCGCTGAGCTGGCGAAGCAACTGCACGCAGGCTGGGAGGATTTGATCAGGGACTGACAGCCGCTCCGGGTGCGGCGGAGGCCCGCCGCGCTCCATAAGAGGCGGACCTTTGGAGAGCGGTCGGCCTCGACCGCATCTGGCAGAACAAGGAGAATCTCGATGATTACCTGGCCCCATTTTCCCTCACGAACCACCCACGACCTCGACGGCCTTTGGGATGCCGCATGGCTTGGTGAGGATGCCGATGTGGACGCGTTGGATATGTCCTCGCTGGATTTCACGGAGAAACTGCCCGTGCCGGGCTGTTTCGATACGGATCCCGCGTTTGTGGGCCGCCGCGGAACGATGGCGTACAGGACCCTTGCACGCATCACTCCGGGGGCTCGCAGCCGTCTGCGTTTCGGCGGTATCGGGCTTTGGGCCCGCGTCTACATCGACGGACATGAGCTGCACACCTGCGACCTGCCGTATTCGGGGTTCGCGGTTGATGTGCCTCCGTCGGATCGGGACGAACGCGAACTCGTTGTGGTGATAGACAACCGTCTGGACGACGAGCGGGTGTCGCTGTTCCAGCAATGGTACGACTTCTACGGCTACGGCGGCATCTACCGGAGCGTGAGCTGGACAGAAACGCCGGCGGTGTGGATCGATCGCGTGCAGGTCACGACCACGGACGTGGCGGCCGGCAAGATTGACGCATGCGTCGTGCTGGGAGGCGACGTGCCCGACAGCGTAGCGGTGACGACGTACTTCGACGATGGCGAGGCGGTCGATCATGGATCCCGGGCCGTGTCCGGCGGAGAGATCCGCCTGTCGCTCGATGTGCCGGATCCGCGGCCCTGGTCGCCGGCTGATCCGAATCTCCATGTCCTGGTGGTCACGTGTGGTGACGACTCGATAGCGGAGCGGTTCGGGTTACGCGTGGTGCGTACCGAGGGACAGAAGGTGTTGCTCAATGACGAGCCGGTTAAGCTGCTCGGGTTCTGCAGGCACGAGGCCCATCCGCAGTTCGGTCCGGCACTGCCGCTCGGCCAGATGGTGCAGGACCTCCAGCTCTTGAAGGATATGGGCTGCAATTTTATTCGGGGCAGTCACTATCCGCAGAGCCAGCTCTTTCTCGATGTCTGTGATGAGATGGGGTTCCTGGTATGGGAGGAGACGCTGGGGTGGGGGCACGGCGCGGCGCAGTGGGAACGTCCGGCGTTTCTCGACGCGAACCTGCGGCAGGCACGGGCGATGGTGCGCAACTCGTACAACCATCCCTCGGTGATCATGTGGGGCGTTCTGAACGAGGGCGGGTCACATCTGGATGAGACACGGCCTGTCTATGAGGGGCTGGCGAAGGCTATCCGGGAGGAAGACACATCACGACCGTTTACGTATGCCACGAATCGCCTCTTTGAGAAAGCCGGGGACAAGCACCTGGACCTGGTCGATATCGTTGCCGTCAACACATACCCCGGCTGGTACGAACGAGGCGGCAAGAGCACGAGGCCACTGGACGAAATCATACCGTTCCTTCGCGAGCACATCGACGACCTCGATGACCTGGGTTGCGGCGACAAACCATTGATCATCTCCGAGATCGGCGCTGGCGCGATTCGCGGTTGGCGCGATGCACACAAGGCGCACTGGACCGAGGATTACCAGGCTGACTTCCTTCGTGTCGTGTGTAGCGAGATCGTGGAGAACGAGCGCTACGCGGGCATCTCCATCTGGCAGTTCTGTGATGCGCGAACATTTGACACCAGCCAGGCGCTTGGCAGGCCGCGCGCCTTCAACAACAAGGGCATCGTCGACGAGTACCGTCGTCCCAAGCTGGCGTACGACGTTGTGAAGCAGATCTTTGGTGGTGGCACTACGGCGTAGGACACTTGCGCCAGGCGGCCGGCGAGCGCCCGAAGCGGCGGCGGAACCGGGTACTGAAGTAGTACGGGTCATCGAACCCGACGCGGGCGCCTATCTCTTTCACCATGAGGCTGGTGCGCAGAAGGAGTTGCTGCGCCTGCTCGAGACGGACACCTTCCATGTATGCCATGGGAGACACCCCGGTCTCCCGGCGGAAGAGGTGGGCGAAGCGTGATGGGGACAGGGCCACTGCAGCGGCCATCGTGGCGATGCACATGGGAGCCGCGTAGTCTGCATGAATCAGGTCAAGCGTCCGGCTGACGCGATCGTCGACGTCGGATCGACCGGACGAGCGCAGACGGGACGCAAGCAGGACAAGGCGTTCCAGCGCGTTCTCGGCCAGCCTCTCCTTGTGGAGGAATCGTCCAGACACGTATTCGTTGGCATCCTCGAAAGCGCGTAGGATCTGTCTTCCAAGTGGTGTTCGAGGCACCATCAGTTCGGGAATGCCGAAGCTGCCGACAGGCCAGTCAAGCAACTCCCGGATACCGGCGCGAGGCTCGAAGATGAGCCAGATCTCTTCGCCCTCATCACGTCCACGAAGGGCATAGGGCGTGCCCGGCGGCGTCAGGAGGAGTGTGTCGTTTGGTTGGGGCCTCGCCCGGCGCATGTTCCCGCTGCGGCGGAGCATGGTGCCGCTGTAGGTCAGCTCCAGCGTGTAGCAGCCAAGCTCGTCCCCGCGGTCGAACACGTGATCGGCTGGATAGATCTGTCTCCCGGCTCCCAGTATCATAGCAGAATGTTAAAGGTATTGGGCAGGAACGTCAATTGTAGCCGTCATTTGGTGGCACTATATTATATGCCTATGAACAGCAAGCTGGCCGTTAACGGGGGGACGCCCGCGGTCCCGGAGTCGGTTGTATTCCGGAAATGGCCGCCGCCGCTCGACGGTGCAGGGGAACAGCTCGTCCTGGAGTCCATTCGGCAGGACAACCATTCGTGCGGCGGACCGCACGTTCGGATGCTGGAACGCGAGTTCGCGGAATGGAACGGCAATCGACACTGCATCGCCACCTGCTACGGCGGTGCGGCACTGCACATGTGCGTGGCCGGTTGTAGCGTCGGGGCGGGCGATGAGGTCATTACTCCCGCGCTGAGCTGGACAACATCGGCGACGTGTATTCTCCATCACATGGCGGTCCCTGTTTTTGTGGATGTGGAATGGGACTCCATGCACATCGATCCGCGGAAGATCGAGGAGGCGATCACTGACCGCACGAAGGCGATATTGGTGGTGTACTACTGGGGAGTGGCCTGCGACATGGACGCGATCGTGGCCATCGCCCGCAAGCACAACCTGAAGGTGATCGAGGACGCGTGCCAGGCGCACGGGGCGCTCTACAAGGGACGCAAGGTCGGGACCATCGGTGACTGCGCCGCGTTCTCGTTCAACCAAAACAAGAACCTGTGCGGCGGGGAAGGCGGCGTGTTTGTAACTGACGATGACGAAATACTGCAGAAGGCGAAGGCCGTGATGAGTTTCAGCGACATGCGCCCGGCCGACGCGGGGCGTGACTACCACGAGTACGGGCTCGGCTACAAGTACGGTCACGCCAACCTGCCGGCCGCGTTCGCTCTTGCGGGGCTGCGACGCCTCGATGAGACGAACGCCTGGGGCGTCAGGAACTGGGAGCAGCTGGACGGGCTGCTCGAGGGGACGCCGCATCTGGTGCGTAGCTACAGCACGGACGACCGGCCTACGAATGGGTATGCCTACGTGGTTCGCGTTGAGCCGGCCTATGCCCGGGAGCGCGGCATTTCGCTTTCTGCCCTCACGAACGGTATATCTTCCGCGCTGAAAGCCGAAGGTACGTCGTTCGCGCGCGCGAACTGGCTGCTTCCCGCGCACGGCGTTTTCCAGGGGAAGAACGCGTTCGGCAAGGGAGCGCCGTGGTCGAAATACGCTCGGCCGGATATCGACTACTCGGCAGGCCAGTGGCCCGTCGCGCAGGAGTGCGTTGATACGTGTCTGTGGGGAATCAACCTGCACCGTCCGCCGAACGGGGAGGAGCAGGTCGACGCGTTGGCCGGCGCGATTCGCAAGGTTTTTGAAAATCTCGACGAAGTACCGGTAGAAGAATAGGATGGCCCATCGAACAGGAGAGGAGCCGGATAATGAACGCGGGTGCGGCATCGGTAGTGATCAGCTGTGAGATCGGAACCCAGATCCAGGGGGCGGGCATACCTGACCAGCCGGCCGAGGAGATACGCGACGACCTGGAGGCGAACGCGGTCTACCTGGCGAGCGGAGACACGGAGGTCCTGTTCGTCAGCTGTGATCTCGGCGGCATGGAATCCGACATCGCGCGGCGATGCACTGATGCCATGGGCAAAGCGGCTGGGATCCCGAGCGATGCCATCCTCATAGGATGCAGTCATACGCACAATAGGCCGGTCATGAGTCGGTCCGGATACACGAAGCCGGTCAACGAGGCGTACTGCGCGCAGCTGCAGGAGTGGCTGTGCTCTCTGGCGAAGGAAGCGGTCGAGTCGGCGACGGACTCGGGGATCGGCTGGGGGATCGGTAACGCCCGGCTTGGCTACAATCGCCGCGTCTGTTACGAGGACGGCACGCACAGCATGTATCGCCGGGGCGGGAAACCGCCGTTCACCGGGGTGGAAGGGCCGGAGGACACCGAGAGCATGGCGCTCGGCGTCTTCGATTCCGACAACAACGTAAGGGCCGTGCTTCAGCACGGTACCGGGCATCCGGCAAGCTTCTATGGACGGCGGGTGATTACCGCCGACTACGTTGGCGTTGCACGGCGGCTGATACGGCAGGCGCTGGGACCTGTGCCCGTGGTGTTCTTCAACGGGTCCTTTGGTGACATCGCCATGTGGCAACAGGCTCATCCGCAGCCGGGGCCCAGGGATCCGGGCGCCGACAACATCCGCCTGGGCAGCACGCTTGCCGGCGAGACGTTGCGGCTGCTACACGAGATGCAGCCGGAGAAGGAGGTGCTGCTCAAGCACGAGCGCACGGAGCTGGAGCTGCCCGTGCGTCTACCGTCGGAGGAGACCATCGCGGAGGGGCGCAAGGTCCTGGCCCGGATAGATGCAGGCGAGGACATCCGCGGGCAGGATATGATCTTCGCGTGGGGGCCGGTGGGGCTGGTGGAGCGCTTTGGCGACGATCCGGTTGACCGGCAGGTGTTCCACGCCGTGCGGATCGGGGACCTGGCGATCGCCACGCATCCCTTCGAGCTCTACTGCCAGTACCAGATCGATCTGAAACGGCGCAGTCCTGCGGAGTCCACCGTCGTATTCGGTATAACGGACGGCTACGCGGGCTACTTGCCGACGCTCGCCGGTGCCCTCGGGGGCGGCTATTCCGGGGTACCGCTCCTGTGGGCCCGATTCGAGCCGGCCGTTGGCTGCCGGTTTGTCGACACCGCCGCGGCGATGCTGCATTCCCTGTGGTAGACTGCGCGCGGATTTGATATAAAGCCCGGTGATGTCGCTGAACCGCAGGCGAGTGCAGACCGGGATTGCGGTGTATTCCGCGTTCTTCCTGGCTATCGGGGGCATTGCCGCGGCATATACTGCCGGATCGGCAATGCTCATACTGACAGGGCACGTGCTCCTGTCACGTTCTGGGCCACGCAGGGCAACTGGCGGGAAAGGGAGAAGCCGTTGGAATGAAACATGTCTTCCATTCGGCACTTTGCGCCGTGCTGATATGTGCCGTGACAGGCTGCACTTCGGTCGCGCCTCGCGGCGGACGTATCTATCACGTTTCGCCGATGGGTTCGGACGATGGTGACGGAACGCCCGCCGCACCGTTCCGCACTATCTCCGGAGCCGTTGCCATGCTGCAGCCTGGGGACACCTGTTTCGTCGAGCCGGGCATATACCGCGAGACGGTACGGCCGCGTATGTCGGGCAGAACCGGGCTCCCTGTCTCGTTCGTGGGCGGAACGAGCGGGGAGGTCGTTATTTTCGGGTCGGAGCCCGTCACGAACTGGGTGCGGCACGAGGGGCAGGTATACAAGGCGAAGGTGGACTGGCCGGTCGACCAGCTGTTCGTGAACGGCAGCATGATGACCATGGCTGCTACTCCTACCCAGCGCGGAAACCCGTATGAGCCCGAAACGTTCGACGTGACGATCGACGGCCAGAAAGTGACCGTGGAAGGCTTGTCCTCGGAAACGCTGAACGAATGGGCCGGAGGCAGCATCTGGGTGCTCGGGGGCGCGGGCTGTGTTGCGGCGACGGCACGGATTGCGTCGCAGCGGCGCAACGTGCTGACGTTGGAGGACTCGCCGCCCCTGCACAGGAAGGGCAAGGCAAAGGCGTATATCGAGGGAGCGCCCGCGGGCATGGACGCCGACTGGGAGTGGTACGCCAGGCACGGGCACGTCTACCTGCGGCTGCCGGCGGGAGTAACGCCCGCGGCGGTCCATGCAGAGGTGAGCCGGCGCAGCTGGGCGTTCGACCTGTCGGACCGTTCGCACATCGCGATTTCCGGTTTTCGTGTGGTAGCCGCAAGCGTGAACATGGCCGGCGCCGACCACTGCCTCATCAACCAGTGCCGGTTCCGGTGGGTCGGCTTGCGTCGCGACATCCGGGGCGGGTTCAACCGGGACACGAGAACGAACATCAAGTCGGAGGGGCTGGGCATAGCGGTCGGCGGCCACAAGAACGCGATTTGGAGCAGCGTGGTGGCCTACAGCCTGGGCGACGGAATCACGGTATGGGGTACAAGCAACGTGGTGGGGAACTGCGTGTTGCACGATTGCGACCTCTCGGGCAGCGATTGTGCGCCCGTGACCGTTACCGGGGTTGGCCACCAGGTGAAGGACTGTACAATCTATAGAGCCGGGCGAAGCGGGATTCTGCATCGGAAGCTGAAACGTGGGCGGATCGAACACAACCATATCCATCACGTGGGCCTGATGACTTCCGATTTGGGTGGAACGTATACCTACTGGACGGACGGTGGCGGAACGGTGCTTGCCTATAACCGTATCCACGACGTGTTCTGTCCCGGGTACGGCGGAAGCGGCATCTACATCGACAACGGTTCAGCCGGCTTCGATATACACCACAACCTGTGCTACAAGAACCAGCTCGCCGGGATCCACGTGAACACGCCCGTTCGTAGTACGCGGGTGCGCCACAACACGTGTGTTGGGGGACAGTTCGGGATGGTCATGGGTGGCGGGTCGCGCAAGGTTGGTGAGGGGCAACTGACTGTTTCGGACAACATCTTCGTGTCGAAGGAGCCGGCAAGAGTCAAACCGGGCGTACACATGCGCGGCAACTTCGAGGATGGCGATCCGGGCTTCGTTGACGCCGGCAGAGGGAACTTCCGTCTAAGGCCCGGATCCCCGTGCATTCGCCCCGGCAAGAAGGCTGACCGGGGCTGCTTCGAGTCTGGCCGGGACCCGTGGCCGGCCGGCAGCGACCTACCCGAGAACACGTGGGACGACGGCGGCTGGTAGGTCGCTTCGGAGCACGGTCTCCCTCCGGGCCGGTGTTCGCACTCTACACGTGCGTCGGTCACCTTAACGTCGAATTCCCGGTGCAGTTGACTCCGTGAGAGGGCCACGCTACTCTTTGGCTTCTTGGAGGAGGGACCCAATGGTATTCGAGCCCGATTACACGCAGATGGAGGCCGTTCTAAGGAACGAGCGGCCGGCGCGGCTGCCGGTTTACGAGCATATAATCAGTCCGAAGATCATGGAGAAGGTGCTGGGTGTTGAGTTCGCCGCCCTGGAAGGAGGGCAGAACGCCGACCTGACTGAGTTCTTCACGCAGTACTGCCGGTTCTGGCGGGAAATGACCTACGATACTGCCTCCTACGAGGTATGTATCACCGAGATCCTGCCCGATCACGGTGCGCTGCTGGGAGGACGGCCGGGGCCGATCCAGAACAGGGGCGACTTCGAGAAGTATCCGTGGGCTGATATCCCGGAGATGTTCCGGAGGAAGGCGGAGCCACGGCTCGACGCTCTCTGCGAATGCCTGCCTCCGGGTATGAAGGCGCTCGGCGGCGTGGGCAACGGGGTCTTCGAGATCAGCGAGGACCTCGTGGGCTACGAGTACCTGAGCTACATGCGGATCGACGATCCCGACCTCTTTGCCGATGTCTATCGAAAGATAGGGGACCTGATGGCAGAGATCTGGCAATGGTTCCTTCCCCGGTACTCCGAGCATTTCGCTGTATGCAGGTTTGGCGACGACCTGGGGTTCAAGACCGCGCCGCTGGTGAGCCCCGACACCATCAGGAACCACATCATTCCGCAGTACAAACGGATCATTGACCTGGTGCACGAGCACAAGGGGCTGTTTCTCTGGCACTCGTGCGGTTGCATATTCGACGTGATGGACGACGTGATCGCGCTTGGTATCGACGCGAAGCACTCGAACGAGGACCAGATTGCCCCGTTCGACCGTTGGATTTCCGATTATGGCGACAGGATAGGGCTGCTTGGCGGCGTGGACGTAGATGTGCTCTGTCAGAAGAAGCCGGATGAGGTGACTGACATCGTGACGGAGCTCGGCAAGCGTTTCAGAACCGAGGCGAAGGGCTTTGCGCTGGGTTCCGGGAACTCCATTCCCGACTATGTGCCGGTTGACGGCTACCTGGCGATGATCGAAGCGGCGAAGCGCATACGGGAGGTGCAAGGCTGAGTCAAAGCACCTCAGGCATTCTTGCCTGAGGTCCGGTGCCGCGACCGGAACCTGCAGCCAGGAATGGCCGCAGGTACCCGGGGAAAGGCCTCAAAGCAACAGTTCGCCGGCGATGTGATCGGCAAGTGTCCGGCCGCGCCTCGTCAGGCGCCACCTGCCGCTACTGTTCTCCACCAGTCTTTCGCCTGCAAGACGTTCGAGCGTGCCGAACCAATGCGCTGCCAGCTCGGCATCCGCATGTTGAAGCGAATCCGTCGGCACGCCTTCACTGAGTCGGAACGCGAACACCAGCCGCTCGGCTGCGTCGCTGCGAACGCTGAGCTTTTCCTCGGCCCTCGGCGGCGGGTCGCCCCTTGCGAGAGCGTCGGAGTAGGCATCCGTGTCCGGCCGATTGGTCCAGCGACGCAAGCCCGACCGTGATGCCGCGGCAGGGCCGAACCCCAGGTAGTCCTCGCCGCGCCAGCACGACAGGTTGTGCGTGCACTCGCGGCCGGTCTTGGCGTAGTTGGAGATTTCGTACCTGCGGTAGCCCGAAGCGGCGAGGATGTCCTCGGCGGCTTCGATAGCGGACAGCGTTGCTCCGTCGGTTGGCTCGGTGACGCCGTTGCGGCCGAAAGCGCTGTCCGATTCGATGCTCAGCGCATAGGCGGATACGTGGTCCGGCTCGAGCTGCACGGCGGCGCTGAGCGTCGAGCGCCAGGCGGCGTGGCTCATGCCGGGCAGGCATGCGATCAGGTCGAGCCCAACGTTGTCTATTTCGCCGGCCCGCACGGCGTGGAGCGTCCGCCCTATGTCCGCGGCGTCGTGGTGCCGGCCGATGCGTTCGAGGACAGCGTCATTGAATGTCTGCGCGCCGAGACTGATGCGGTTTACCCCCATCTCGCGAAGCATTTTGATCTTGTCGTCCGGCAGCGTGCCGGGATTCGCCTCGACGGTCCACTCGACGAGCCTGTCCGTCGAAACCCGCCGAAGCAGGGCATCGCAGAGCCGCGCAAGCCCGATCGTGTCCAGGATCGACGGTGTCCCGCCGCCGAAGTATATCGTCAACGGCGCCGCGGCGTCGGAGAGCTCGTCGAGCTCTCGCTCGACGGCATCCAGGTAGCGGTGTGCCTCACCCGGATCGATCCGTTCGGAGTAGAAGGCGCAGTACGCACATTTTTCGTTGCAGAACGGGACGTGGACATAGATGTGGTCGGAGGCGTTCATTGATGCGCGCCGGAACCCTGTTCCCTCGCTCGCCCCATGCCAAGGATTTCCCCGATCTCTCTGCCATAAGCGGCCAGACTCCGCTCCCAGCTGTGGACCATATGGGTCTTCCTGTACTTGGCTTTCTGGAATCCCGGACAGACAGCGTTCCACGAGACACATTCTAGCCTGATCTATTCATCAACGTCTACTGCGGATGCACATCTCACGCCATATCAAGGACTTCTCGCCGAATGCCGATCTCGACGTGCCTTGGCACGCCTTCGTCCGGCATCCGGCGAGAAGTCCTTGATATGACGCAACCTGCATATTCTCGTTACGAAGTTGATGAATAATCAGGCTAGCCTGCAAGGCCGAAGAAGCCAGAAACAATGGATGGACTCCGATTCCGAGGGACAGGTACTTCCGCGATGGGTCGGTCCGGAGGGACGGGCGCCCTGCAGATTGAACTGTTGCCATTGTCCATGACAATTGAGAGACTCCAGGAACTGCAAGGAGAGTGACATGGCCAAGCTACAGACTATAGTGAACTTTCTCGACAAGGAGTTGAAGAACGGGGACTACGACGATTCGTCGAACAACGGATTGCAGGTAGAGAACTCGGGCGAGGTGCGAAAGATATGTTGCGGGGTGGACGCGACGCTGAAGTTTTTCCACGCGGCCAGGAAACGGAATGCCGGGTTGTTAGTATGCCACCACGGCTTAAGTTGGGACGATTCGTTGAAACGGATCACGGCCCTCAACTACAAGCGGGTGTCGTACCTGATCAAGAACGACCTTGCGCTGTACGCGTGTCACCTTCCACTCGACGGTCATCCGCGCCACGGCAACAACGTCCTGATCGCGAAGGCGGCAGGCCTGACCGGACTCAGGAAGTTCGCGAAACACGGCGGCCGCGAGATCGGGGTCATCGGTAAGCTGCCGAAACCGGTGCGGTACGAACGGTTCAAGAAACGGATCAGGCGGCTGATGGACAATCCCCTGAAGACTATGGACTTCGGCAAGAGAACAATCAGCACCGTGGCCATCGTGTCCGGCGGCGCAGGCAGTGACCTGGCGCGCGCCGCGGAGCAGGGGGCGGATGTCTACTTGTCCGGAGAGCCGACACTGGCGGCTTACGGCGACGCGGAGGATTGCGGCATCAACGGAGTTTTCGCGGGTCATTACGCGACGGAGACGTTTGGTGTGAAGGCGCTGGCGGCGCTGCTCAAGCGCAAGTTCAAAGTCGATACCGAGTTCGTGGATTTGGGGATTGGGTTCTAGTGAAGAAGAGCACGCTTAGTTCGATTGTGCAGATGTTGATGCTGTTGGTTGCGCTCGGAACGTGTGTCGGCGTTCTCGGGTTGCTGCGGGATGTAACCGGGCGCAGGGGCGGAGATCGCGAGGAGAAGCCAGGGCGCGAGCGGCCACCACGCCGGGTCGTGGGGCCGCGTGCGGGTGAGCCGTGGTCACGCCGGCCTATGCCGCCCTCCGAGATACCTGTGCCGCCGGCTGGGGAAACGGAAAAGCAGCCGAGAAAGAAGCCGAAGCGCGAGAGGGACGCGATACCGGGCGAGTACGTTCTGAGCTTTCGGAGCAGGGGGGACAGGGACGCGTTCGTTGAACTTGCGGAAGACAAGGGCTGCAAGGTGATCCAGTTAACGGACTTCGGGAATGCCGTCCGGCTGCGCGCCGGGACCCGCGAAACGTTCGACAAGCTGCTGGACGAAGGGCCCGAACCTTCCGAGTGGTCGTCCAACTACTTTGTGCGCTACCCGGACCTGCAGCCCCGTGATCCCCTGGAGCCGCAGACGGGCTACACGCCTTTCGGCGATCTCGCGCTGAGGTCGCTGGGTGTCACGGGCGACAACGGTGCGTGGGGGCAGGGCGTTACCGTGGCGGTGCTGGACACGGGGATAGGCGAGCATTCGTCGCTGGACGAACGGGCTGTATTCCAGGTCGACCTCCTCAACCCCGGCGGCGAAGGCGTGGGCGAGTCGGGACACGGCACCGCGGTGGCTTCGCTGATCGCGGGCGCGAACGAGGACATAACGGGCGTATCGCCGTCGGCAAAGCTGCTGAGCTACCGGGTGCTGGGGGACGATGGTGTTGGTGACACGTTCACGCTGGCCCAGGGGATCGTGGACGCGGTCGACCGCGGCGCAGACGTGATCAACATGTGTCTCGGCACGTACGGCGACAGCCATATCCTTAAGGACGCGATTGACTACGCCATCGAGGCGGGTGTCGTGCTCGTTGGAGCGGCGGGGAACGACGCGGTGGAGGGAGTGGTGTACCCCGCCAAGTACGAAGGCGTGATTGCCGTGGCCGCGGTGGACGGCGTGCAGCGTCACCTCTACTTCTCCAACCGCGGCGAGGAGGTTGACCTGGCGGCGCCGGGAATGGCCGTGAACGCGGCGGGGCCGGAGGACGGCACCATCCTGTTCAGCGGCACGTCCGCCGCCGTTCCGTTTGTCAGCGGCACGGTCGCCTGGCTGCTATCGGAGAACCCGGACATGAAGGCAGAAGATGTAACGGCGCTGTTGCGCGCCTACGCGGACGATGCGGGCGCGCCCGGGACGGACGACAAGTATGGCGAAGGAGTCCTGAACATCGAACGAATCGCGAACAGGAACGTTGAAGGTATCTACAACGCGGCAGTCGGATCGCCCTACCTGGTGACGGCCGCGGATCCCCCGAAGCTGGTGCTGTTCGTGCAGAACAGGGGAACGGAGGTGCTGCCGGCAATCGACCTGAAGGTAGAAATGGACGGGATCCCGAGCGTGGTGAGCTTCTACAACGTTGGTGTCGGCGAGACCGCGACAACCGAGTACGCCTTGGATACCGGCAGGCTTGCCGCGGGCAACACCATCGAGGTGACGTGCTCCGCCGTCCTGGACGGGGTGGAGGACGCGTATCCTACCGACAACACGCGGAAAACGCGACTTTTCTGTCCCGCGGAGACCGGCAAGAAGTGACTGATCACGAATCCCCGGTACTGATACTCACGCTGTTGTGCTCAAGACTCTATGCCTTGCCGGGCCCCCACGCCGTCGTCCATGTAGTGCTTGACGCTTCTCATTTCCGTGATGAGGTCAGCCCGAGCCATCACGGTCTTGTCCACGCCGCGGCCCGTGATGACCAGTTCCACCTCGTCGGGCTTCTGGTCTATCAGGGAGACCAGCTCGTCGGCGGGGAACAGGCCGACTGTGACGGCCGGGCCGGCCTCGTCGGCAATTATGATGTCGTAGTCGCCCGACAAGACGGCCGTCCGCAGCTTGCCGAGCCCTTCCATGGCCGCCGCAATGTCGTCGGGCGACGGCTCTTCCTTGATGAAGTGACCGAGGCCATATTGTTCCACCGTTACCTCGGGGAAGCGTTCCCGCAGTGACTTGATCTCGCTGAAGTCGCCCTTCTTGATGAATTGTCCGAGATAGACGCGCAGTCCGGCGCCGCGGGCGCGGAGGATCAGTCCGAGCGCGGCGGTGGTCTTGCCCTTGCCGTCGCCGGTGTAGACTTGTACGTAACCTTTCATATTCCATTCTGCTTCCATGGCGGAATCTCGGGCAGCAGCGCCTCGAATTCCGTGATGCGGGCCTCTTCATATTCGCCGGCGTATTCGTGATTGAGGAACCGGTCGTAGGCTTCCTTGCAGAAACGTTCCCAGGATTCTTCCTCGTGCGCGGGGTTGACGGGGTAAAACAGTGCGTTATTTTCCCGGGCCGCTCTCTTGTCGCCCAGCGCGTCCCCGATCATGAGGATGTCTTCCGGTTCGTACTTGCCTTTCGATGCCAGGGAGATGTGCTCACCCTTCGTGCCGAGCTCTTGGCCCGCGATCACCGAAACGTATTGCGCTATGTCGTGCTCGTGCCATTCCCTGACCAGTGCCTCGACAGGTGTCTGGGAAGTGCAGATGGCATCCGAGTTGGCTTTTACCTTATCGAGGCTCTCCCTCACCCACTTGAACGGCGGCACATTCGTGACCTTTTCGGCCACCCACCGGTTCACTTCCTTGCTCCAGTTCAGGAGGAACGTGAGCTCGGGGTCGCCCGTCTCACTGACGGCCTTCTCGAGGGTGGGGTTCCCAAGGGGTACTCCGGAGGCGATGAACCTGCGGAGGGCGGGGAGCTGCGGCATCTCGATGCCGGACTCTATGATCTCCTTCCGCTCGCGCAGGAAATCGAACATGGTTATGAGGCCGAGGAACCTGTTTTGGCCGCGCCACCTGGAGTAAAGATTCACGAACTCGGCTGCCTCGCGAACGTACTTCTCGATGGACTCCAGGCCCCAGTGCGAGACTATGAGCGTGTGGAAACAGGTTTTCTGCTTCACGTCCATGGTGTCGAACGTGCAGCCGTCGGAGTCTATGCAGACGAGGGACTTGTGTTGGGGTGCCAGGTTCACGAGGTCGTCGGCGGTGTAGTCGTCTTTCACGGACATACGCGGTTTCTCCGGTCTTTCGGGCCGTTTGTGCCGTCAACACGGCAGTTTGTGTGATTCACGAACAGTAGCGGGACAGGGCATGAAAGTAAATCAGAAGGTTTCAGGCTTCAGGTGTCGGCTGCCGGAAGGGAGGTGTGGATTGACATGGAGATGGGGATGGTGTTAAATAAACGTTGTTCAGAGGGGCATTTGCATGCTTATCGACGCACTTACGGACGAGGAACGGGCGCTCCTGGCGGGTATTTGCAGGGCGCGTGATTTCAGGGCCGGCGAGGACATCGTGGCCGAAGGTGCTCCCGGCGACTCGTTCCTGATTATCAGGAAGGGCAAGGCGGAGGCCCGTAAGCGGGTGGCGGGAAGAACCGTGGGCCGTCTCGGGGATATCCAGCCCGGCGAATTCGTGGGCGAGATGTCTTTCATGACCAAGGCGGCCAGGTCGGCCAGCATCGTGGCGATGGAGGACTGCGAGGTGCTGGAGTTCGTGAAATCCGATTTCGATGCCCTGGCAGACGCGCACCCTGAGCTGGGCATGAAGATATACAAGGGGATAGCCGAGGGCATGGCCTCGCGTCTGGCCAAGAGTAATGAGGACCTCAAGAACGCGGTTCTTTACGCGATGGGAAGCACGGTGTAGGAAGGGCGAGGGAGCAAGGAGAGGGGTCGAGGGAAGAAAAGTGATAAACATACGGCCAATCAAGACGGACGATTGCAGCGGCGTCAAAGAGCTCATAGAGAAGATCATGGGCAGCGAGTTCTCGAGGGAGAGTGTGGCCTACAGGTACCAGGACCTGGACAACCCCGTGGAGCACTACGGCGGCGACCGCGAGATATTCCTCGTTGCCGAGAAAGACGGCAAGATTGTCGGCACGGTGGCGATCAAGGAGGACGGCCCGGATGTTGCGTTGCTGCGGAGGATATTCGTGGATGGCTCGTTGCGTGGCCAGGGCTTCGGCGAGGCTCTCCTCAGGAAGGCCATGGAATTCTGCTTCGAGCACAACTACAAGAATGTCACTTTCCGAGGCACCGACAAGATGCAGAGCGCACTCAAGCTCTGCCTGAAGAACGGGTTCGAGGAGGAAGATATCGCCGAGATAGACGATTTCAAGCTGCTCATTCTCTCTCGCGATCTGAAAGGGAAGCCGCTTAAGGCTGAGTAGCGTGTTGTGTCAGGTCCGCCATCCGGCGTGCAGTGGATGTCCTGTCCCCATGCCGGCTGACCATACATTCCGGGCCCAGGCCCATACGGAGACATGCGTTGAGAGTGAAACCGTTCAAGGCGTTGCGCCCTGTGCCGGAACGGGCGGAGGTGGTGGCATCGGTTCCGTATGATACCGTTGACACCGATGAGGCACGGAAGCTTGCGGAAGGTAACCCGGAGAGTTTCCTGCACATTGTTCGTTCGGAGATCGACCTGCCGCCGGGAACCGATATCCACGCCGACGCGGTATACGCGAAGGCGGCCGAGAACCTGGCGCGCTTCCGCTCCAACGGCACGTTGATCGAGGAGGAGACGCCGTGTTTCTACGTGTACCGGCAGCGGATGGGCGATCACGTCCAGCGCGGCGTGGTGGGATGCTGCCATGTTGACGAATACCGCAACGACCTGGTTCGCAAGCACGAGAAGACGCGGCCGGACAAGGAGAACGACCGGACCCGGCACATGACCACCCTCGAGGCCCACGCGGGGCCCGTGTTCACGACCTACCGGGACAGCGCCGAGATCGACGCCGTCGTGGCGGAGATCGAGAAGTCGGATCCTCTCTTCGATTTCACGGCCCGAGACGGAATAGCCCACACGGTGTGGCGGGTGACGGATACCGCGACGCTCGTGCACGCGTTCGGCCGGGTTCCGCTCTGCTACATTGCCGACGGGCACCACCGCGCGGCATCCGCGGCCCGTGCGGCGTCGGAAGTGGAGGGCCCGAACGGCGAGCAGGACTGGTTCGAATGCGTCCTTTTCCCCGCCTCGCAGCTCCAGATTCTCCCCTATAACCGCTGTGTCCACGATCTCAACGGCCTACTGCCGGACGAGCTGCTGGCGGCGGCCGGCAAGGCGTTCACCGTGAGCGAGGACGTCGATCCGAATCCGGGCGGGGTGGGCCGTATCAGCATGTACCTCGACGGGAAATGGCATGGCCTGGAGCGATCCAACGGCACGCGGCGGACTGGGGACCCTACAGGAGACTTGGACGTGAGCTATCTCCAGGAGAACCTGCTGGGCCCTGTTCTCGGCGTTGAGGATCCCCGTACGGACAAGCGCATCGAGTTCATCGGCGGTATCAGGGGTACGGACGAGCTGCGCGCCCGGGTGGACGATGGCCGGGCTGCGGCTGCGTTCTCGATGTTCCCGGTAACGGTCGAACAGATGATGGCCATCGCGGATGCCGGGATGATAATGCCGCCGAAGAGCACGTGGTTCGAGCCCAAGCTGAGATCGGGACTGTTGGTGCATTTGATGTAGGATGGATCCAGGATGCAGGATAGAATCCTGTGTCGTGCATCAGCGCTGCAGGGGCTATCGCCGAATGCAGCGCGTGTTTTGTACATGAGCGGAGGAAATGACATGAAGACGAAGAGTTACATCGTAGCGCTGTGCCTGATCCTCGCTGCATTGATATGCAGCCGGACGTGTGGGAATGGACGCGAGAAGGAAGCTGCCGATAGTGAAGAGAAGGCCGGCAAGGAACCCGTCGCGGCCGTTGAGCCGTCCAGCCTGGAGAAGGCGGAAGCGCGCGCCGAGAAGGAGGACGTATCGCTGGAGAAGGAAGTGCAGGTGCTCAAGAAGACGAGCAGGGCTTTCTCGGCGGTGGCCAAGAAAGCCATACCGGCGGTGGTCTGGATCCAGGTCGAGAAGACCGTGGCTGCCAGGGGTGGGTACGGCGGCCGTCAGCAGTACAACGATCCCTTCGACTACTTTGGCGACGACTTCTTTGAGCGATTCTTCGGACGGGCGCGTCCACCGATGCGATACAAGCAGAGGGGGCAGGGCTCGGGTTTCATCATCAGTAAGGACGGCTACATCCTGACCAACAACCACGTGGTGGGCGATGCGGACAAGATCACGGTGAAGATGCACGACGGTCGCGAACTCGAAGGGAAGCTCATCGGGGCCGACCCGAAATCCGAGGTGGCGGTGATAAAGGTTGACGCCACGGACCTGCCGATACTGGAGCTCGGCGACTCGTCTACACTCGAGATAGGCGAATGGGTCATTGCCGTGGGCAACCCGTTCGGATTGTCGGAGACACTGACCGTGGGTGTCGTGAGCGCAAAGGGACGCAGCAACCTGAGAATCGCCGAGTACGAGGATTTTATCCAGACCGACGCGGCAATCAATCCCGGGAACTCGGGCGGACCGCTGCTTGATATTGATGGGCGGGTGATCGGCATCAACACGGCGATCTTCAGCCAGAGCGGCGGGTACATGGGCATCGGGTTTGCGATCCCGATCAACATGGCCAAGTCGATAAAGAACCAGCTTGTCGAGGACGGAAAGGTGGTTCGGGGATTTCTGGGCGTACGGCTGAACCGGGAGGAGGTCGATGCCGACATGGCCAAGTCGTTCGGGTTGGAAGAAGCAGGCGGAGTTCTGATCGCGGAGCTCATAAAGGGCTCGCCCGCCGAGGCGGCCGGCATTGAGGCCGGTGATATCATCACGAAAGTGAACGGCGAGAAGGTGAGCGACAACGGCTCGTTCAGGAACAAGGTCGCCATGATCGAGCCCGGTACGAAGGTTAACTTCACCGTGTTCCGTGACGGCAAGGAGAAGACAATCGAGGTCAGGATAGGCACGTTTCCCGAGGATGAGTCGCTGGCCGCGGGGTCGCCCGACGCGTCGCAGAAGCTGGGAATCGCCGCGATCGACCTGACACCCGAGATCTCGAAGCGCCTGGGGTATGAATTTGAGGGTGGCGTGCTCGTGGCCGAGGTTGCGGACGGGAGCGAGGCGCAGAGGAAGGGCATCCGGCGGGGGCAGTTGATCCTCAGCGTGAACCGGATAAAGGTTCGCAATGTCGTTGAGTACAACGCCGCGGTTGCAGAGGCCGCACAGACCGGCCGCGTGCTCATGCGAGTCAGAGGGCAGTACGGCTCGTGGTTCGTCCTGCTCCGCGCCGAGGACTAGAAGAGCTGCGCCTCGCGGCGCAGCGATACTGGATGCTGGATGAGTCCTGCCCAACCAGTGACCAGCAACCAGCATTACGTTGAGTTCTTTCTGTGTGCGTGCGGGTCGCGATTCGTTTGCCCGTTCCACAACGGTAGTTGGAGCTCTATGAACCTGCCAGAGAAAGTCCGGGAGAAGCTCCGGGACGTACCGGACGCGCCCGGCTGCTACATCATGCGCGATCGCCATGGCCGCATCATATACGTTGGCAGGGCCGTGTCGCTGCGCAAACGTGTCCAGACGTATTTCCGAGACGCGACATTAAGGTCGGGCGACGCGAAGCTGCGCAGCCTGGTCAAGAGCGTCCATGACATCGAATTCATAACGACGCGCAGCGATGCGGAGGCCGCTCTCCTGGAGGCTCAGCTCATCAAGGACTACAAGCCGCGCTACAACGTCAGCTTCAAGGACGACAAGAGATTTCTGCTCCTGAAAGCGTGGCCCGACGTGCCGTTCCCGGTCTTCAAGCTCTGCCGCATCAAGCGGGATGACGGCGCCCTGTACTTCGGGCCCTACGTGTCGTCAGGCGCGGTCCGTGCCACGCTCGACTTCGTGGAGAAGAAATTCGGCCTTCGGAAGTGTGATCCCAAGGTTCCGGACAAGGACACCTACAAGCACTGCATCAACGACGTGGTCCGCTATTGCAGCGCGCCGTGCGTGGGCAAAGTGTCGCGTGAGGAGTATGCGGCCAGGTTCGAGGAGGCGTGCGGGTTCCTGCGCGGCGAGCTGCCGGGCTACCTGAAGGAGCTGGCGGAGGCCATGGAGGCCGCGGCGGGCGAGATGGACTTCGAACGTGCCGCGGCGCTGCGCGATACGTTGATGCTCCTGAGGCGGGCGGTGCAGCAGCGGGCGACCATCGTTTCGACCCCCGAAATGAAGCGGCAGAACGCCCTGCGGGGGGTGGGGGAACTGAAGTCGATCCTGGGTATGAAACGGGCGCCGATGACGATGGAAGCCTACGATGTTTCGAATATTTCCGGCACGCATGCCGTCGGGAGCATGGTATGCTTCGTGGAGGGGATGCCGTGCAAGAACAGGTATCGGAGGTTCCGGATCCGGACGGTGGAGGGAAGCGACGATCCAAGGATGATGGCGGAAGTGATCCGGCGCCGGTTCAAATCCCTCGCGGACAGGGCCGGGGCACCCGACCTTGTGTTGGTGGACGGCGGCGCCACGCAGCTACGATCGGCGCGGGTCGAGATGAACAGGCTGGGATTCGACGATATACCCGCGGTGGGACTTGCGAAGCGGTTCGAGGAGTTGCACCGGCGGGATGGGCCGCCCGTCAGGCTGCCGGCAGACTCCTGCGCGTTGAAGATGTTGCAGCGATTGCGGGACGAGGCGCACAGGTTTGCGCTGACCTATCACCAGAAGCTGAGAAGTCGGCGCATCAGGGAGTCGTCGCTGGACGACATACCGGGCATCGGCAAGAAACGGAAGAGAGTGATACTCGAGCATTTCGGGTCGGTACGTCGGCTGATGCGGGCCGACGAGAAGGCCATTGCGGCCGTGCCGGGGATCGGGCCGGGGATGGCGGCGCAGATACATGAGGCGCTGCACAAAGGAAAGAAGCGTTGACGTGAAGGTGCTTGTGACAAAGCTGAGCTCGCTGGGAGACCTTTTCTCGGCGTTGCCCGCGGTGCACAACCTGAAGGTTGGCTTGGATGCGGAGATAGACTGGGTGACCCAGTGCGAATACGTGGAGCTGGTGCGATGCTTCACCGACGTGAGGAAAGTGATCCCCTTCGACCGCGGGAGGTTCTGGCGGCACCTGGGTCTCCTCCTGGGCCGGCTCCGCGCGGAGCAATATGACTACGCGATCGATTTCCAGGGCTTGATCAAGAGCGCGTTCACGGTGCGGGCCGCCAGGGCGGGAAAGGTCATAGGCCCGTCGTTCCATCGTGAGTGTTCGCGCCTGCTCTACAACTCGGTGGCCGGGAAGCGCAACAAGGACAGGCTGGCGGTGGACGAGAATCTCGACGTTGTGGGGCACCTGGGCCTGGAGCGCGTGCCGGTGGAGTTTCCCGTAAGGTTTCCCGATGAGGATGTCGAGGGTCCCGCACCGCGAGTGGCGATGGTACCGGTCTCCCGGTGGCACACCAAGAACTGGCCGATTGGGCGCTACGTGGAGGTCGCGCGGCACCTCAGTGAGAAGGGGGCCGGCATATTTGTGTTCGGCGGCCCGCACGACGTCGAGGCTTGTGCGGGGCTGGAGAGGGCGCTGGACGGCAGGGTGGTGAACCTGGCCGGGAAAAGCACGCTCGTGCAGATGGGGAGCAAGCTGCAGAAGATGGACCTGGTGATCTCGAACGATTCCGGGCCGCTTCACATGGCGGTTGCGCTGGGTATCCCGACGGTGTCGGTCTACGGCGCTACCGACCCGAGGCGCACCGGACCCTACGGCGAAGGGAACCGTGTGCTGAGCACGTCGTTGCCGTGCCAGCCGTGTCTATCGCGGAAATGCAAGGTTGGCGGCGTGCCCTGTCTCACCGGCATCACCTCCGACGAGGTCACACAAGCAGTTGTCGAGGTGCTTGGATAGGACGACGTTCTGCCGCCGGCCATCCCGAGCCATGCATCCTGCATCCCGTATTCTGCATCGTCTCACTTTATCAGCTTCAGGATTTCCTTGAAGCACGGGTGGTCGGCGCCTCTCAGCAGTTCGAGTAGGATCATTTCCGTGCTCGTCAGGCCGGCGCCCTTGTCTTTCACCTTCGCCAGGCCGGCTTCCTTGTTGGACAGGACCCGTGACGAGACGGCGTCGCCGACTATTTCGACGGAGTACCCTTTGTCGAGCAGGTCGACGGCGGTCTGGTAGACACAAACGTGTGCTTCGATTCCGGCGATGACAACCTGCTTTCTTCCCGTGCGCTCGAGCCGCTGTTCGAAATCCGGCACGCCGCAGCAGCTGAACGACGCCTTGGCGATGGGTGCCTCGCTCTCGAGGAGCGTGGCCAGCTCCGGAATCGTCGGGCCCATTCGCTCCGGGACCTGCTCGAACCAGATGACAGGCACGTTGAGCACGCGCATCCCGCTTACCAGCTTCTGAAGGTTGGAGAAAAGCTCATCTTTGCCGTACATTGCCTGCGCCAGGTTGCCCTGGACGTCAATCAGAACAAACAATGTGTTATCAGTAGTGAACATGGTGGGGAAGATAGCCTGTATCCGTGGATCCTGCCACTGAAAAAGCGTGCGGTGTTCAGGCCAGGGGATGGCACGAGCATTCTGCCGAACACAGAAACCCGAACACAGAAACCTGCATTGACGGCAAAGCAAATAGAGTGCATTCTTCGGTGGTGAAGGAGGCATGGATGGAGCGGCCGGACTGGGACACGTACTTCATGAATATCGCGGATGTCGTGGCGACGCGCGGGAATTGCATACGCCGCCAGGTAGCTGCGGTGGTCGTGAAGGATCAGCGATTGATATCCACGGGCTACAACGGCACGCCGCCAGGCGTGCAGAACTGCTGCGACGGTGGATGTCCTAGATGTGCGAGTGACGCCGCGCCGGGTCAGGACCTCGGCGAGTGCGTCTGTTCCCATGCCGAGGAGAACGCGATCACTCAAGCGGCCTACCACGGGATCAGTCTGCGGGGTACCGTGCTTTATGTGACCCTGAACCCGTGCCTGATGTGTGCGAGGATGATCATAAGCGCCGGCATCAGGGAAGTTGTATACAGAGACGAATACGAGTTCGACGCGCAGACGAAAAAACTCTTCGCCGAGGCCGGCGTGACCTGTCGTCGTCTCAAGACGAAGTAGCACAGGCTTCCGCCCTGTAGACCCAAAGGAGGTCCAACGATTCCCGCAATAGCAAAGGTACTCATTGTTTTCGTGGCCATGCTCGCGCTGACGCGGGTGAAGGTGCCGCTCGGCTTGTCGCTCATGCTCGGCGGTATCACGTTGAACCTGTGGTCCGATGCAAGCCTTGTGGAAGCTGTGACCGTGTTTGGGCGGGCCTGGCTCAGGATGGATCTGTGGTTGTTGCTGGCCATCACGGTGCTGGTCGTGGAGTTCGGCCGTTTCATGACCGAGCGCGAGAACGCCGACAACATTCTGAACGTCATAAGGAAATGGGGCGGCCGGCACGGCAGGGCGTGGAGCCTGATGGCGGTGCCGGCGGTGGTGGGACTGATCCCGATGCCGGCCGGGGCTCTGTTTTCCGCGCCGCTGGTGCAGAAGACGGCCGAGAAATCTGAGATGGAGCGCGATGCGAAAGCCGCGATCAATTACTGGTTCAGGCACATATGGGAATACTGGTGGCCTTTGTATCCCGGCGTGATCGTGGCAATGTCACTCTTCGAGATGGAAAACTGGCAATTCTTTGCCTCGCAGATCCCGTTCACAATTGTTGCGGTGTTCGCCGGCTTCCTTGCGCTCGTACGGACGCATGTCGGTGGTCTTGTCGAGGAGCGGGGCGCGGCGGAAACCGGCAGCGGGCGCGGCGCCGCGATTGCGATGGTTCCGCTGTTGTTGGTGATTGTGAGCGTACTTGTTGCACCGCCGATACTGGATCCCTTTGCTTCCTGGATAGCGCTTCAGAACAGGAAAATGATAGCCATGCTTATCGGCCTGTTGCTTGGATTGTTCGTAATAGTGCGGGCGGACGGCGCGCGCGGCAGGACCGGCAAAGTCTTCAGCACCGTGCTCGGCGCGAAATCGCGGGGTATTCTGCTGACAATAGCCGGTGTGATGGTCTTCAAACACTGCCTCGACATTTCGGGGCTGATAGAAATTGCCAGCAGGGAAATGGAGAACGCGAATATCAGTCCTATCTATGCGGTTATGGGTCTTCCGTTCCTTGCGGGGATGATTACGGGTATTGCCGTCGGGTTTGCCGGTGCGGCGCTGCCGGTGGTGGTGGGGTTGGTGGGATCATCTGGTTCGGGGCTAAGCCCGATGGCGACGCTGGTGTTGGCCTATGGTTGCGGGTACATGGGCATGATGATGTCGCCGCTACACCTGTGCGTGTTGGTTACCCGGGACTACTTCGACTCGTCGCTGTGGGCCATCTGGCGGAAGATCGTGCCGTGTGTCGCCATGATCCTGGCTTATGCCGTTATCGCCCACGTTGTGTTCCGGGCTCTCGGCTGGTAGTTCCGGACGGACCGATGGGACGTTCCAGCGCCGGTGTTTGTTCCTGCAATCATCCGAACAGGCTCAGAAACCACATGAGGGCTAGAAAGGGGATGCCCGTAGGTTGATACTACTACAGGCGGGCGAGGGTTCAAGGGTAAAGTTCAGAGCCCGGAGCCGGCGAGGCGAAGGCGGAGGCCGGTGCGGCGGAGGCGGATCTCGTTGTTCTTGATGGCCATGCCGACGGCTTTGCCGGAACCTATGAGGCAGGCGAGCCGGCGGCCGCGCGTGATCGCGGTGTAGAGCAGGTTACGCTGGAGCAGCTTGAAATGCTGCGTGGTCATGAGGATGACGACGGCGGGATACTCGCTGCCCTGTGACTTGTGGATGGAACATGCGTAGGCCAGCACCAGCTCGTCAAGCTCGGAGAAATCGTAACTAATCGACCGGTTGTCGAACCGGACGGCAAGCTGCTGTTCCATCTCGCTGACGGACCGGATATGGCCTATGTCACCGTTGAAGACATCCTTGTCGTAGTTGTTCCTGATCTGCATCACCCGGTCGCCTACCCGGTATTTCCTTCCGAACCGTTCGACGTGCACGCCCGACGGGTTCAGTCTGTCCTGAAGGACGGCGTTCAGGTTGTCGGCCCCGAGCTGGTTCCTGCGCATGGGTGTGAGAACCTGTATATCCTCGGTAGGGTCGAGTCCGAACCGCTTCGGGATACGGTCCGAAACGAGGTGCAGCATGCGTCGTACTACCTCGTCGGGCTCCTGAGTGTCGAGGAAATAGAAGTCGGACAGCTTGTCGGAATCCGGAAGCTCCAACCTTTCGCCGTTGTTGACGTGATGCGCGTTGCGCACTATCCATCCGCCCGTCTCTTGCCGGAAGATGGTGTCCAGCCTGGTACACGCGATCCTGCGGCTCTCGATCAGGTCGGCGAGCACGTTGCCGGGGCCGACGCTGGGCAGCTGGTCGGTGTCGCCAACCAGCACGAGACAGCCCTGGTCCGGAAGCGCAGAGAGGAACGAGTTCATAAGCTGGACATCCATCATGGAGACCTCGTCGAGTATGAACACGTCACCCGACAACGGCTTGTCCGGACCGTGCTCGAAGCGGCCGGTCTTGGGAAGATACTTGAGCATGCGGTGGATGGTTTTCGCTTTGTGGCGCGTGGCCTCTTCCATGCGCTTCGCGGCCCGGCCCGTCGGCGCCGCCAGCGAGACGGTCAACCGCCGGGCTTTGAATACGTCGACAAGCGCGCGTATGATGGTTGTCTTCCCTACGCCGGGGCCGCCGGTCATTATAGAGACCTTTTCGGACAGCGCCATCCGGAGCGCCTTTGCCTGTTCGGGGGCGAACTGTAGTTTCATCTTCTCCTCGGCCCAGGGGACGGCCTTATCAACCACGATCGGCTTGAAGGCGGGCGGGGCCTGGAGGAGCCGCAACACCTTCTCCACGATAGCGGTTTCGGCCTTGTGGATAGATGCCAGGTAGATCCTGTCGTCGTCCTTTACCAACGACCGGCGCTCGATCTCGTGGTTCAGCGCTTCGGCGAGAATCTCCGCCGGTATGCCGAGCAGGTCCTGGGCCTGGAGTACCAGCTCGGACATGGGACAGAAGCAGTGGCCCTCCTCGGTCATCGTCTGGAGCACGTAGACAAGACCGGCTCTAGCGCGCAGCTCCGACTCTTCCGGGATGCCGATACTCCTGGCGATGCCGTCGGCTGTCTTGAAGCCGATCCCCCAGACTTCCCTGCAGAGCCGGTAGGGATCCTCGCGGATCAGCATGGGCGCATTGCCGCCGTAGTGCCTGTAGATACGTGCCGACTGCGCCGTGCCGATGCCGTGGCTCTGGAGGAAGATCATTATATCGCGCACGCCGTGTTGCTCGGCCCACGATTCCTTTATCATCTGGCGACGCTTGGGGCCGATCCCTTCGACTTCCTCGAGGCGTTTGGATTCCTTCTCGATTATCCGCAACGTATCCTCGCCGAACGTCTTGACAATGCGCGCGGCGTTCACCTTGCCTATCCCGCGGATCATCCCGCCGGCGAGGTAACGCTCGATGCCCTTCGCGGACGTCGGCGGGACACATTCCATCGTGTCGGCCTGAAACTGGTAGCCGTGCTGCCTGTGGCGGATCCATTTCCCGGTGGCGTTGACGGTTTCGCCCACCCAGACGGCGGGGCAGCTGCCCACAACGGTCATGGTGTCACGCTGGCCGCGGACGCGTATGGAACAGACGGTATAGCCGGTGTCCTCGGAGTGGAAGACAACGCTCTCGACGGTGCCGGTCAGCTCGCCGGAGTCGGCGATGTCCGGCTTAGGCGACGGTTTCGCCTTCGGTCGGAAGTCTCTCCTCACACTATTCCTTCTGCAGGCTGGTGAGCATGCCTGCCACGTAGAGGTAACCAAGGCGGAACTGCTCGACGGAAAAGGACTCGTCCACGGCATGGATCCTGTCCTCTTCCCGGCTGAAGCCGACAAGGAGCGGCTCGGCCCCGGCGGCGGCCGCCAGCTCGGGAATCACCGGGATCGAGGCTCCTTCCCAGAGGAAGGCGGTCTTGAGGTCGGTGAGCCCGTCGAGAACCGCCGTCGCACGCTTGACGACGGAAGAGTCGGGATCGAGGCGGAGCCCGGCGCCGCCAACGCCCTCTTCCGTTATCTCGAGCCGCAGGCCTTTCGGTGCGTGTCTCTCCAGGTGTGAAACGATCGCGCGCAGGCAGAACTCCGGATCCTGCCGGGGCACCAGTCTCGCCGTGAGTTTTGCGATCGCCGCGGACGGGATAATCGTCTTGCTGCCTGCGCCGCCGTAACCGGACACGATCCCGTTCGCGTCGAGGCTGGGACGAAAGCCCACGCGTTCGACGGGCGAGTATTCCTTTTCGCCGGCGCACGGTTCGACGCCGGCCTGATCCAGGTACTCCCGTAAGTCGAACGGGGTCCGGCCGGCGAGCTCGCGTTCGCGGTCGGAGGGTGGGAGCAACGAATCGTAGAAGCCTTCGACGGCGATGCTGCCGTCGTCGTTGTGAAGCGATGCCACGAGGCGCGCCATGGCGTTGGCCGGGTTGGGTGCCACGCCGCCGTGGACGCCGGAATGCAGGTCGCGTGGCGCGCCGGTCAGCCTGGCCGTGAGGTGAACGATGCCGCGAAGGCCCATGATTATCGTGGGAGCGCCGGAGCGGACGGTGCCGGTATCGATCACCATCAGCACGTCGGCTGCAAGCATGTCCCGCCATCCGTCGAGCGCCTCGGCGAGACTCGATCCGGCCGACTCTTCCTCGCCCTCGAAGATGATCTTCACGCTGAGGTCGAGCGCGTCGTTGCGGATCAATGTCTCGATCGCCTTTAGTGCGTAGAAGAGTTGGCCCTTGTTGTCCGACGCGCCGCGCGCATACAGGCGGCCGTCCCTGGGGGTGAGTTCGAACGGCGGGCTGGTCCATTCTTCCACCGGGTCGACCGGCTGGACGTCGTAATGACCGTAGAAGAGGACCGTCGGCTTGTTGTCGGAGCCCTTGCGCTCCGCGAATACGGCCGGCTTGGTGCGCGTCTCGAGCAGACGCGACTCAAACCCCATGGCTCCCAGGTGCTCCACGAGCCATTCGGCGCACCTGATACAGTCACCATGGTGATCGGGGTCGGCGCTGACGCTTTGGAAGGCGACCAGCTCGCGCCATTCTTCCAGGTAGCGGGTCTTGTGCTTCTCGAACAGTTCCCTGAAGTCCTTGATATGGCGTGAGATGTGCATTCGCAGTAGACGTTGATGAATAGATCAGGCTAGCGAGGTCGAGAGATTTCAGCCGAAGGTACTGCCTTTCCAGCCCCAGTTCGCGGCCGGAATGTCGATGAAATTGAGATACACCTTGTCCGGCTCGATGCCGAGCTCTTGTTGCAGCAAATCGCAGATTCCCTTGGAGACCGAGGCGTTCCTGGCGCCGTCAACGCCGCCGATCCCCCTGATATCCACGAAGGCGGCCGGGCACACGGTGCCGCCAAGCGCGGCGACACCGCAATCGTCGAGGATCGCCATCACGTAGGTTTCCGGCTTACCCATGGCATCGGCAACGACCTTGCTTGCCGCGCCGACGATGGCCGTCTTTTTCTCTTCAGGGACGGAGGTCGCTACCTGGAGCTTGATCAGTGGCATGGCTGACTCCTTGTCAATGTGCGCTGCGATTGAATCCCGTATGCTGTGCTTTTGCCGTTTCTGTTTCAAGACGAAAAAAGAAGGTGCCTGCTGTCGGATTTTGCACGGCTGCCGGCGGCCAGGGTTCTCACATACAAGAAGAACATCTGTCGTAACTACCGCGTTTACGTGGCACGAAGTGGGTTGGCATGTTTTGTGCTCATTCTTCTGTGGGGACTCCGCGATGAAAAGGGGGATTCCAGGGAGGGATGAGTGATGTCGGTACTTGCTGATTTGGTACGTGAGAGAAGGGAATGGCCGGACAGGCGCAAGCACGCAGCCAGTCGCCATCATCATTGGGTGTTGATGGGCGAGGCCGCTCTCACGGTCGAGTTGTTTTTTGTGGCGTACGTCTACCACGAGACGATAACGCAGTTCTTCCAGCTATTCCTGAGGTAGGATGGAGTAGCGGACTGCTGGAGTGATGGAGCACTGATGCCACGGAGTTCCAGTACTCCAATACTCACATACTGCAACACCACAGTCTTAGAGCAGTTCCGCCGCGATCGCGGCCAGGGCGCTGCGTTCGCTCGTCTTCAGGGTGATGTGTCCGTGGAGAGGCTGTCCCTTCATGCGTTCCGCCGTATAGGTCAGGCCGTTGCTCGAGGGATCGAGGTACGGGTTGTCGATCTGGTACGGATCACCGGTCAGGACCATCTTCGAGCCCTCGCCGGCGCGGCTGACGATCGTTTTTACCTCGTGGGGAGTGAGGTTCTGTGCCTCGTCCACTATGACATACTGGCCGGGTATCGACCGGCCGCGAATGTAGGTCAACGCCTCGAGCACGATGGTGTTGTCGCGTATCAGCTTATCCACCTTCTCCTGTGCCGACATCCTGCCTTTCTTCTTCTTGCCGGACTCCTCCGTGCCGTCCCGCATCAGGTAGCTCAGGTTGTCGAAGATGGGCTCCATCCAGTGCGAGATCTTTTCGCCCTTGTCGCCCGGCAGGTACCCGATATCCTTGCCCATCGGGATTATGGGCCGCGACACCAGGATGCGGTCATAGCGATGGTTCTGGACCGTTTCCTGCAGGCCTGCCGCAAGCGCGAGGAGCGTTTTGCCGGTTCCCGCCTGGCCAACGAGTGTGACTATCTGGACGCTGGGATCCATCAACAGCTCCAGAGCCATCCTCTGTTCGCGGTTCTTGGCGCGGATGCTCCAGATGCGTTCGTGCTTGCTGGGGAGCGCCTCGAACCGGCCCGGTCCCGTCACGCGTGCGATGGCGGTCCGGTCGGGCTTTGAGCCGTCCTTGAGCGTCACGAACGCGTTCGGGTGCGGCCCCGTGTCCCCATCCTTGTACGTCCGCGTTTCCAGGAAAAGATCCATGTCCTTCGATTCGATTTCCAGCTCGGAATGGCCGGAGTACAGTTCGTCGAAGTTGATCTTCTGCCGCTCGAAATCCTCGGCCTGCAGCCCGAGCGCGTCGGCCTTGATCCGCGCGTTGATGTCCTTGCTGACGAATATCACGCTCTCGCCCTGCTTGAAGAGCGAGTAGGCGAGCCGAAGAATACGGTTGTCGGCAATGTCGTCCTGGAAGCCGAAGTCATCGCCGGTCGAGGAGCATGACAGGATCTTGAGCGTGCCCTCGTTCTCCATGGGAACACCGTCGCGGAGGTTGCCCTTGCTGCGTAGCGCGTCGAGGTCGCGGATCACCCGGCGGGCGTTGCGTCCGAGCTCATCGCTGTGGCCCTTGAACTTGTCGAGCTCCTCGATTACCGCCATCGGCAGGATCACGGTGTTGTCGGCGAAACTGTGTATGCACTCGGCGTTATGAAGAAGGACGTTGGTGTCCAGGACGAAGGACTTGGTCATCTATCTAATCTCTCCGCTTAATCTTCTTACCTATTCTCCGCCGACTCTTCTTGACTCTTTGTCGTACGGGCGGTTGATACGGGCACTGGATATCCCTGCAGAACGAAACGAATACATTGTCACGACGGGCCAGTGGATTGTCGATGGTTTTTTGCGCGAGGGTCCGGCCGTCCGTGGTCTTGAAGACCACGCGGTAGTTCTTGAGGTCGGGGGGACAGGGGACCCTCGCGACGTGGAGAAGGTTCGGCAGCGTTTCCCATCGTCGGCGGTCCGGGGTTTCCAGCGCGAAGAGGAACCACCGAAGAAGCTCGCCGAGGAACTCGTTCTCCCTCGATACCGCGTTCGCGGCGGCATCCTTGATGACGATGCGGGTGGTCTCCTTGACTATCCTCACTGCGGCGAGGCGCTTCTCGGTGCTCGACAGGAGACTTCCGGTGTTGGAGAAGGCGTGGCTGTGCCCCAGGAGCTTCCCGCCGCTGTAGATCTCGGCGTAGGGCGACGGGCCCCACGCGTACCGGCTCCTGACGATGCCGGAGACCGACGGCGAGCTGCCCATGGATATGAAGCAAACCAGTTGCGCACCCCCCTTTTCCGGCCTGCCGGATCTTGCAGGCTTGCCTGAGCCGGTGCCAATGCGGCCCGTGTTCTCGTCGATCTTGACTGTCGGCATCAGCTTGGAGGCCGCCCGGTACTGGAACGCCGCGCCATCATGATCGTTGATCATCTCCAGGCAGAACCCCGCGAGGTAGTGGCAGTACGCATCGTCGGGAAACCCATCCAGGTTCTCGAGCCGGTCTATTATGTTCCGCGCCTCCACCGCGGCATCTTCCCACATCTGGAGTGCAAGGTAGCTCTTGGCGGCGAAGGCGTGCAGAAGCGTGCGCTCGTAGGGTGCGCCGCGGAATGCCATGGCCTCGTCGTTGGACAGGATGCTCGCCGCGCCCTGGCTGAGGCTGTAGTAGTCAAGGCGCTTGGCTTCTTCGACGGCGGCGTTCCAGTCATCCACCGAGGCCTCGTAGTTGCCCCGGGCCTGGTGGGACATGCCGCGTTCCATGAGGATGAGTACATTGTTCCGTTTGTCCAGGGCAAGGGGTGTAAGGTTCGTGACGGCCTGTCGGAAATCGCCTCTATAGAAATTGTGCCGGGCGGAGTTAAGCCGTGGGCCGACACACCCGCCGACAATGGCGACGGCAAGGGGAACGATAACGAGAGAAGCCTGCAATGAATGGCGAACGTGAACCATCAACCATTAACCATCAACCCCGTGCAGTGGACGCTGCGCGCCACTGCAGGGCTTCGTATTCTGCACCTACCATCCGATGATGGGTTTACTGGCCCTGCGCATCCGGTCGACCTGCTTCTTGACTATTACCTCGGCCGTTTGGAGATCCGTTATCTCCAAGGTGAGCTGGTAGTAGACGTCCTCCTTCTTGGAGACGCGCACCTGGCGGCCGGATTTGGCGCCCAGCTCGACCATTGACCCGGTTATCATGTATTTGGCCCCGAGTTGCTTGCCGATCTTGACGCGCTTGTCTTCGGGGCAGTTCTTCAGTTGGTAGCCCTGCTCCTTGAGAAGCGCGTCGCGCCGGTTTGACTGCACGAGCCGAACCTTCTTCGAGTTGAGGAGCTTGGTGGTGACATTGTCTGCAAGCGCCAGCGTATCCATGTGGGTCTTGGTCCGGTTCTGTATCCCCATATCCACGACGAGGGGGGCCTCGGCGCCCGCCGGGGGGAACGGGTGGTTGAGGAGTTTTTGTACAATTTCGGTCGGCATGGACTTGAAATCGCGGGGATCGTATCTCTCCGTGATCGAGCGTGCCTTCTCGGGATCCTGGTCGTAGATCCCGATTCGGAACGCACGGCAGCCGGAAATGGCGGAGAGCGCGAGAACGATACATACGTACTTGATGAGTGAATTCATGATCATGACCCTTTCTGCTGTTACCATATGGTACCACGCCCCCGGTTTCCTGCAAATAGCAAAGACGAACAGATGGCCAGAAAAAGCGCAAGAAGCCTGGAGCAGCCTACGCCGAGTTTTCGCGAGATCGGGGAGCCGAATCCAGAAGAATGGCAGAATGATTTCGGCCAGAATGATTGTGGGATGATTGCCTGTGCGCTATCGTCAACCGATCCCACGTTCTGCAAACACTTTCGGGAGGAGGTCGCCGAGGGTCAACTGCTCGAAGCCTTCGGGCGCTGCGGCGGACGCGACGTATACCGGGAAATCCGGGCCCGCGAACTCGGCGAGCACCTGGCGGCAGGCGCCGCAGGGGTAAGGCGGCGACGTCGCGGGGGCGGCGGCGATGGCCAGCGCGGCGAAATCGCGCTTGCCCGCCGAAACCGCGGCGGCGATCGCGGACCGTTCCGCGCAGATAGTCAGACCGTAGGACGCGTTTTCGACATTGCAGCCGGTGAAGAGCTCTCCGTCAACAGTCAGCAGCGCCGCGCCGACACGGTACTCCGAGTAGGGCGCGTGTGCGTTCTCGATCGCCGCTTGCGCGGCAGCAACCAGTTCGTTCGGGTCAGGCCTGGACATCATCCGCTCCGATGGTTTCGACGATCAACGGTCGTGTTTCCGGCGGTGTTGCAGAAAGCTTGAATGCATCGGCAATCATTGCCCGCGCGCTATCGAGTTGCGGCTGGTCGTTGGCGTGAAGCGTGAGCAGCGCCTGCCCCTCTTCGACCTGTTCACCTTCCTTGACCAGATCGGTAATACCGACGGCATGGTCTACGCTGTCGGTGACCGCGGCGCGGCCGGCGCCGAGGAGGGCGCAGCCACGTGCGACCTTCTCGGCGTCAACCTGCGCGACGTATCCGCTTTTTTCCGCAACGTATTCCCTGCAAATAATGCTTGCCGTCGGCAATTGGGTCACATCATCGATTGCAGCGGGATCTCCGCCGTGCACGGATACCATCTCCTTGAATTTGGCAAATGCGGCACCGGACCGGATCTTCTCGCTCAGAAGCACCTTGCCTGCATCGACCGTAGCGGCTTTGCCGGAAAGGGCGAGTATGTGTGCCGAGAGTGTGAGCGTGACCTCGATCAGGTCGGCGGGGCCGTTGCCTTTCAGCGTCTCGATGGATTCGATCACCTCCACGGCATTGCCGACGGCGCGGCCGAGCGGCTGGTTCATGTCGGTGAGCACCGCCGCGATACCCTTGTTCATGCGTGCGCCGATGGCGACCATGCTGCGGGCCAGCGCGCGTGCATCGTCGAGCGTCTTCATGAAGGCGCCCTTGCCCCATTTCACGTCCAGCACCAGCGAGTCGATCCCCTCCGCCAGCTTCTTCGACATTATGCTGGCGGAAATCAGGGGAATGGAGGGGACAGTGCCGGTAACGTCACGCAGCGCGTAGAGTTTCTTGTCGGCGGGCGCGAGCCGGGCGGTCTGGCCGACTATGGAGCAGCCGCACGAGTCGACCGCGGCGATGAAATCAGGAGGGGAAAGGTCGGTCCGGTAGCCGGGGATTGATTCCATCTTGTCGAGCGTGCCGCCGGTTATGCCGAGGCCGCGGCCGGAGATCATGGGAACCGCTACGCCGCAACAGGCGACGAGTGGGGCGAGGACGAGGGAAACCTTGTCGCCGACACCGCCGGTGGAGTGTTTGTCGGCCTTGGGCAGGGGAATGGACGAGGTATCCATGAGCTCGCCGGACCGCATCATCGCGTCGGTCAGCACGGCGGTTTCGGCGGCGGTCATGCCGCGGAAGTAGACGGCCATGGCGAGGGCAGACATCTGGTAGTCGGGAATGGAGCCCGAGGCGTAGCCCGCGATGAACGAGCGGATGTCCTCCTCGCTCAGCGCCTTGCCGTCGCGCTTCTTCTCGATGACCCACTGTGGAAGCATGGGACCAGCATAGTGTCGCCCGGTCGCGATTGCAACAAATCGTCCTCGTTCTCGTCCTTCGTCGTCGTCCTCGGCGGATGCGGGGATCGAGGAGGAGTACGAGGACGAGGGACGAGGACGATCCATCGGCGGGGAATACAATAGGCAAACTTGACGGATTTGCATGGTTTGTGCGATGCTGTGGCACGCATAGAATCGGCACGGAGGTAGAGTATGGCGCCTATCGAGAAACGAAGGATCGGGTTCATCTCGACACGGTTGGCGGGAACGGATGGCGTATCGCTGGAGACCGAGAAGTGGGCCGAGGTGATCGAGCGTGAAGGACACAGATGTTTCTACATGGCGGGCGAGTTGGACACGCCGCCCGAGATCTCGTTCATGGTCCCGGAGTGTCACTTCACACACGAGGCAGTGGTCGAAACGTACGAAGGCTGTTTCGGCGAAGCCCTGCGTGACCCGGAGATCACCCGCAAGATCGAGGACCTGAAGCACAGCCTGAAACAGGGGATCCGCGATTTCGTGGACAAGTTCGATATCGAGCTGCTGATCCCGGAGAACGCGCTGACGATTCCCCTGAACCTGCCGCTGGGGCTGGCGATCACCGAGGTGGCCGTCGAAACCGGAATTCCGATGATCGCGCATCACCACGATTTCTTCTGGGAAAGGAAGCGCTTTCTCCGGAACAGTTGCTGGGACTACCTGAACAAGGCCTTCCCTCCGCACCTGCCGATGATCAAGCACGCTGTCCTGAACTCGTCGCAGGACGACCAGCTCAGCCTGAGGACCGGCATATCCGCGACAATCATTCCGAACGTGATGGACTTCATGAGTCCGCCGCCGCTGCCCGACGGGTACGGAGACGACCTGCGCGACAAGCTCGGCTTCGCGCCGGACGAGAAATTCATTCTCCAGCCCACCCGCATTGTCAAGAGGAAGGGTATAGAGCATGCCATCGAGATGGTGCACCGGCTTAATATGCCGGCGAAGCTGGTGATCTCGCACGCTTCGGGTGACGAGGGTGACGAGTATTCGCAACGCGTCATCGACTACTCCAGATTGCTGGATGTGGATACGGTGTTCTGTTCCGAATTCGTGGACGACGACCGCGGGACCGCGCCGGACGGCAAGAAGATCTACACGCTGGCGGATCTGTACCACCAAGCCGACCTTGTCACCTATCCGTCGACGATTGAAGGGTTCGGCAACGCGTTCCTGGAGGCGATCTACTTCGGGGTGCCGTTGATGGTGAATAACTACTCGATCTACAGTCTCGACATCAAGCCGCGTGGCTTCAAGACCATCGAGATAGACGATTACGTCTCGGACGAGGCAGTCGAGCAGGTCCGCCACGTGCTGACGCACCCGGAAGAGGGCAAGGAGATGGCGCGGCACAACTACGCGCTGGGCGCGCGATACTTCTCCTATGAGGTCCTCTGCCAGAAACTCTGCACCATGTTCATGGAGTGCTTCGGCGCCGGCGAGGCGTAGGCGGTCGGCGCCGCGCCGGAAGCATGGCGCATGGGGCGGAAAAGCGCCCGAATGGCTATTTGTGGCGGCTGTGCTTACGGCGGTGGATGAGCTCGTGGCCGGCGGCCGCATACTTGCCCATCAGTTCCATTTCCTTAAACCTGCTCACTTCTCGGCTTTCTTCGGCGATGGGCGTGGGGGGATCTGGTTCAGGAATTCGGCTATGACCTTCTCGGTGAGCGGCTTGTTCCTGAAGGTATAGTCGGTGTTCCTGGGGCCGCCCTCGTTGGGCAGGTAGTTCCAGATCAGGATCGACTGGAGGGGATACGGCTCGCCCGGGTTCGTTTCCCCAAACGTCTTGATGTCGGCGAGCAGCTCCTGGAAGAAGCCCTCGAAGTACATTGCCTGGGCCAACACGTCCGGGTTGCCGGGGAGCCACCAGTCCACCGGCTTGGTGAGAATGCCCTGCTTGCTCTGGCACCCGAATTCGGTGAGCACTACGGGTTTCTTGTAGAGGCGCGAAACGAGGCGGATGTAGTCGAAGAAGTCGAGATCCTGGCCCTCCTCGCCCGGACGCCGCTCGAACTTCCTGCTCGTCTGGAACGCCTCGGGGAAGTAGATCGATCTCCGCCACGATTGCCCTATGGAGGCAACGGTGACCGTGCCGCCCTCGTGGAAGTACGGCCACGCGTTTATGCCGATGTAGTCCAGCTCGTCGAGGAAAGCGATATTGGCCACGTTCTGGTGCCTTGCCGAGTAGGTGATCCTGGGTCCGTTCTCGCCGAACATCTGCCGCAACTCCTTGATCAGTGCGACCCAGTAGGATGTGTAGGGGTGGACGGAAACGCCGCTGAGCTCGCAGCCGACGGAAAAGTCCTGGATATTGTTGAGCTTGGCCATCCTGGCGTAGTGGAGTGTCAGGTCACGGTAGTTCTTCCACCACAGCTCGAAATCCCGGCGTGAATCGAAGGCGATGTTACTGCGGGGAATCCGGTCCTCCGGGTCGATGTGGTGCTTGAGACCCACCCGGAACCCGAGCTTCACGGCGCGGCGCAGGTCGGTCATCAGTCTCTGATCGCCGGGCGTTTTCGCGGGGAGCCGGTGGATGGTGGTCGAGGCGTAGGTCTTCTGGTACCAGGTGGGAGTGAATACGATGTCCCGCATGCCCATCTTCTGGAGATAGTGCATGGCACGCAGCGACTCTTCGGTGCCGAACCTGTCCTGCCAGTCGCAGAAGTTGACGCCCAGCACAACCGCCGGCTCGGGGTCCGCCGCGAGCACGCACCCGGCCGCCAGGAGAAGCGCAATCCATGTCAGTCTGCCGTTCACGCGCATCGTGGTGCAATTATGGGGTCCATCCCGACAAGAGGTCAATGGTTAATGGTCGGCGGAGAAACGGCGCAGGAGCACCGTTCTACGGTGGGGCTCAAGATCGGAATGCTGAGTCGATGATCCTGAGGTTGTTGATGCACCTGTTCCGCTTCTCGGGCGAGTCGTGATAGACCGGTGGCGGCGGTTTTCCCTCTATGACGCTGACGATATCCGTGACGTGTTTCATGGCGATCGTTATCTTGCCGAGCAGCGTTTCGATCTCCAGGGCTTCGAGAGGACAGGAGCCCTGGATTATGTCGCCGTTCATGAACTTGATTTTGGCCTTGTTCTTCTCATGGTCCAGCTCCACCTTCCGCAGCCTGTGGAACGGGATCGAGAGCTCGGCGTAGGAGGTCTTGATCGGCAGGGCGACTGCAAGCGGCTTGCAGTTGATGCTCGAACCGTCGGCCAGGTTCACGATGAACCTGGTGTTAGGCTGATCGGGCTTACCGTCATCCTCCGCGAAGACGCCACACGCCAATACCGCCAGCAACACCAGGCAGGCAATTCCGTACCGTTGCGCGGGATCAGTCATAGGGTTCTGTCTCCTTCCTGCGGCATGTCGTGCGCTTCGCGCGCGACAGCGGCTGCGTCGCATGGGCCGGCCCTGCCCGGATTTTCCGGACCTATTTCTTGGGCACGAAAGAACGCGGATGGACGGCGCCCCGTTGCCGGATGTGCGTGCGGTCCTCTTCATTTAGAGCGGGCCGCATGTCGAATACCGCGTTTGGATCGGAAACCCATCTGCCCTGTTCGTACCTGTACGGGCATCTCGGCGTTTCGGTGACGTTATCGTGTGTCTGGTCCCACAGCTTGACCCAGGCCTTCCCGCGCTGCGCGTCGAACGACAGTACTTGCACCTTGTACCGGCCGCCCATCTGGAGCTGTTTCTTCAGCTGACGTTTCATCTTCATGGACGTGCAGCCGGCAAGGATAGGTATGAAGGCGGCCAGGAGTAGCAACCGGATGGCAGATTTCATGAGCAGTTCCCTTCTTACCAGAGAATCCAGAGACCCCGGATTAAACCACAGACTAACCCCTGCGGCAATGGAATATTGCACCCGCTTTGTGCGCCGAGGCGCGCAAAGCGATGTTCGGTGTTCGGGCTAGGGTCCGGTGGGCGCGCTGTTACCGGACTGTTACACACGGAAGGGCTTCTTTGAGGGACAATGCGGCATGAAATGAAGGGCGCTGCCGTGAGGCTGAAAAACTGCATTCTTTTCGTGACGGCGTTTGGTGCGCTGGTGTTGTGCGGGCTTTGGTCCTACAACGCGGTGGTTTACCGAAACGCCGACGCACCGGTGCCCGCCGTGCTGTCGCGGTGGCAGGCAATTCTCGAGATCCGGGACGACAAGCCGCGCCTGAGCGTGGTAATGAAGGGCGAGGTTTTGTTCGCCACCAACAGGCGCCCGGCGAGGGTGCCCCTCTTCCCCCGCGGCTCGGTTTTCAGGAACGTTACGCTCAACGGCAGACCGGTGTCACCATTGTGCGGCGAAACGTGGTACTTCCTCGATCTCCACCGTGCGGGTCATTTCACGGTCGCCGCCGACCTGGAAGTGAAGCCGGGGTACGACCGCGGAGAACACACGCTGCGCCTTGTCAGGCCTCCGTTTGTTGAGTCGTCGCTCGCCGTCAACTCCGAGCAGGCCTGGGAAGTGCGCTTGGCCGACGTGGCCGATAGGATAGAGGGGACGGACGGCGAGGGAACTCACGGGCGGCTGGCGCTGGGCAGGCAGCGGGTCATGAACATCGCGTGGCAGCCCCCGCGCGCGGAAGTGAGACGTGAAGGCACCGCGTCGGTCACTCCGTCGGTCGCATGGACGGTGGGGGAGAAGTTCCTTCGGGCCGATACCAGGCTGGAGGTCAAGGCGATGGGCGGTCCGCTGTCCATCGTGTCGCTGGCCCTTCCTCCCGGCACCGACAACTTGAGGCTGGCCGGCGCCACGATCCGTGACAGTCGCAGGGCGGGGGACCAGCTCGATATCTTCTTCTGCAAGCCGTTGACGGGCACTGCCATTGTCGAACTCTCCTACAGCATCCCGCGAGCGAAGGGCGACCTCGCTCCGCTCCCGCAGATGGTGGTGGTCAACGGACGGATCGACCCCGGCGGTTGGGCGCTGGTGGTCAACGATTCACGGGGGATTCTGCTGGAGCACAGCACCGACGGGGTGGAACCCGCATCGGACCTGGATATCCCGGCTCCCGTCCTGGGGCTGGCCAGGGGCAAGCCCGTCTTCCTCTACGAGTACAGCGCGCGTGAGGTCGACCTGATTGTCGACGTTGTCTCGTCCGAGCCGTTCCCGGTGGTGAACACCATTGCGGACCGCGCTGACATCCTGTGCGTTGTGAGGCCCGGCGGTGAAGAGATCACGGATATCTCGTACCGCGTAAGGAACAACGGCAAGCAGTTCCTGAAGGTAACGCTTCCAAGAGACGTTGTCCTGTTGCGCGTGGAAGTGGAGGACCGCAGCTGCCGTGTTTCGCGCGACGGGGACCAGGTGCTGGTACCGCTTGCGAAGTCGGTCCAGACTCTCGGAGGACTCGTGCCTTTCCCCGTTCGGCTTGTCTACTGCCGGCAGGGCGTGAGGGCAGCGAGGAGTACGTTGCGCCTGGTCGATCTGCCGGAGCTGGAGCGCGTGCCCGTGACGGTCGTCAACGCCACGGTGATGTGCCCGGAAGAGACCAGGCTACGTACGTACCGCAGCGCGCTGAGAAGAGTAACGCGCTTCACGAACAAGAAACCCGACCCGCTGGAAGAGAGCCTGGCTCTCCTGGTTCGCAACTACTATCACACCGGCTACGAGGCCTACAGGGAGAACCGCCTCGAAGACGCGGAAGAGGCCCTGGGCAATGTGGTGAAGCTCGTCCCCGGCAGCGACCTGGCAACCGACGCCGGGAACCTGTTGTGGAACATCCGCGTCGGACGTGGCGAGGTGGACAAGGATGCGGGACGGATGGAGCGGGCAAAGGCGGCGAAGATCCAGGAGGGCCTGACAACGTGCAACCCCTCGCTGGAACGCGAGCAGCAGGTTCTTATCGAGACCGGGATAGCCAATTTCGAGGAAGGCGACGAGGAGCTCGGCGTCGAGCTCCTCGAGGAGGCGCGGCAGGTTGGCAAGAAACTCGGACAGCGAGGCGCTTCCTGGCGGCGACAGCACACGCTGTGGAGCAGGTTCAGTGATGCCCTGGAGCGCAAGAAAGAGCAGCGGGCCAGAAACCGGATACTGAAACAGAAGCTCGCCATGCTGCAGAAACAGGCCGCCGAGACGTTGCAGACCGGGTCCGTCGACGCGCAGCAGGTGAAGGGCCGGGTGTTCGCGTATACGCTCAACGAGTCGGCGCAACGCCGCGACATGGACCTCGCGCAGGCGCAGGACGCAGTCTTCGGCAACGTTGGGAAGGTATCCTACGGCAAGAAACAGGTGCAGGTGACGAAAGGCGCGAAGGCCAGGAAACTGAAGAAAGCGGTGAAGCAGAGAAGGGCGGCGAAGGTCAGCAAAAAGACACGCGGCACGCGCAGGACGAAGGGATCATTGGAGGAGCAGAACAAGATGCTCGCGAACCAGGTAGCCGTGTTGGTCGAGGCAATTGACGCCGCGGGGAATGCCGACGCCGCGCAGGCGCAGACCAGCGCTATCCAGCCCGCGCAACCGGCCGTGGCCCGGCTATCCCGCCAGGTGAAGCAGGCGGACTGGGAAGTGGACAGGCTCGTGGAGGAGCTGGAGGCGAGAGACGACAACGGCGTGGTGATGAACGACATGGCCATCGGGGAGCGATTCGCGGAACTGCAGACATGGGCCGGCAACAACCTTCGGACGATCGGTCAGTTCGACGACTCGGCGAACCGGCAGTTCCAGAAGCTCAACGAGAAGATAACGCGCGCCGCGGAGAAGGCGCGGAAGAAGAGACAGCAGCGCCTCGCCGCTACGAATGTCGTGGTGAACGTCAACAATTTTGTAGCTATCGCGAACCCGTCGGATGAACAGGCGCTCACCACGTTCTTCGACAACAACTACCTGCCTCAGACGCGGAGCAACGAGTACCAGTTCCAGGTAGAGAACGGCCGTATGACCGTTCTCAACGCCGGCAGCAATGCGTACGTCGTCAACGACGCCTTCGCGAATATGCGCGCGAACGACGGTCAGGTGGTTACTTTCGTCGGGCACAACCTGTCAGGGGTCGGCACCAACGCGTGTTCGGCACTGACAGACGTGTTCTCGAACCGGACCGACGACGGACGCTACTACGCGGTCCTCGACGAGGCGCAGTACCGGACATTCGTGCAGTCAGGCGAGAAGCGGGGATCGGTGGACGGCGTCAGGGGCGACGCGCGGCGCGAGGTCATTGTAGGCACGCCGAACAGCGTGGTCGGCGAGCAGTTCAAGCTGGTGGAGAGCGGCGCCACGTACAATGGACTGGCGCTGGGCGGGACCACGGTGAACGTGCCGCACGACAAGTACCTCGTGGTCGGCAACGGCGCGAACATCTCGGTATTGAAGGGCGGCGCGGCGAGGGATTGGCAGGACAAGGACGAGGTGGAAGTCGCCCTGACCGATGCGGAGACGTTCAGCGTCAGCATCCCGGAGATAGGGACGGAGCTTCTCTTCGAGAAGACGCTCCTGTCGGCGGGCGAATCGCCGGACATAGAAATGCAGCTGTAGGAGGGAATGGCACTTAGTTAAGCCCCATTTGGGACCGGCAGACTCCAGGTGCGGCAGAGCCTGCCGCTCTCCAGGAACACGGCGAAATGGGGCAAATGGAGCGCGGCGGGCCCCGCCGCATCCGGCTTGACTAAGCGCCATTCAGGAGGTGCTGGAATCGTCCTCGTCCTTCGTCCTGGCCCTCGAAAACGTTGTGCAGGCAGAGGGTTGCAAGGACGAGGACGAGGCAAAGAACAGGCTTCTGTCAAAAGTTCGATGAAAACGGATGAGACGGGGAACGGACGACGATGACGGGCGACGATTACGGAAGACGAGGGTCTGGCGGGCCCGATCGTGAGCCGTAA
>Ga0272442_10001072_pt1 | contig 42183 bp, 56 predicted proteins | sample SSMForm2O_FD_200262 | JGI IMG/M metagenome (GOLD analysis project Ga0272442, IMG submission 200262) | Marine sediment archaeal communities from Little Sippewissett salt marsh, Falmouth, MA, United States - SSM-Form-2O | ecosystem: Environmental > Aquatic > Marine > Wetlands > Sediment ...
CTTAATAACAGAGGAGACAAGTATAATAATTGAAACTAATGTTACCGGGGAAGAAGATATAACAGAAACTATTGTAGTAATAACTCCTGAAGAAGAACCTATAATAATAGAAACAAATATAACAACTGATGAAGAAGAGAATGAAACAGAAGAAGCCCCTTTATGTAATGGATGTAAGGCAGATGGCTTATGTTATCCTTTTGGATATAGGGTGGAAGGAAAATATTGTTCTCATGCTGGATTAGAATTCACAGATCAAAGAGAGGATGAATCAAATTGTGATAATAATTTTGAATGTAAAACTAATCTTTGCATAGATAATGAATGTGTAAGTTCAGGTATCTGGAGAAAATTTATTTCTTGGTTACAAAACTTGTTTGGATAAAATCAAACAGTATATGTCTTTCCTTCTCTTGCAAAATCTACTTTTACACTATTTGAGAATTGTCTTGCTCTTTGTTCTAAATCTCTTAAATAGGCATCATCTGATTTCATATCATAATGAGTCATTACTATTCTTTTAACACCTGCTTGCTTAGCATAACCTACATTTAGAAAAGCATCTGAATGACCATATCCTTGCATAAAAGGATTCTCCTTAGAATCTATTTCATATTGTGCATCTGCTACAACTAGATCTGCATTTTCCCACCAAGTTTTTAATCCTTCATCTTTTTCTCCATAATCAGGTTCAAAGTCTGTGGATATGATTGTTACTTTGTTTTTTGGAGAAGATGTTTCTGTAAATTTATAGGATATGCAGCCTCCTGGATGATTAAGGTGCATTGCTTCTATTCGAAGACCATTTTCATCTCTTATTACTCCTCCAGGTATAAAATCATAAAAATCTCCTAAACCAGCCATATATTCTAGAGGGGCAGGAAAATTTCTTGGTTTTTGTTGATCTGCAAGTACTTCTTTCATTCCAACTCCATTAACTTGTATTACTCTAGGAAGAGTAGAAGGATCTGATTTATCAATAGTATCTACTAAATCTCCTGCTATTTTTGCTTCTCCATATACATTTATTTTATTTCCTTTTATATAAGCAGGAACAAAAAAAGGAAAACCCTGTATATGATCCCAATGTGTATGAGTAATAAAAAGATCTGCTTTTTCTATCTCCCCTAAATCTCCTAATCTCTTTATTCCTGAACCTGCATCTATGATTACCTTTTGACCATTATCTGCTTCGAGGTAATAGCATGTTGTATTTCCTCCAAATTCTTGTGTATTAATTCTTCTACCTCCTATTATGTCTCCAGATGGAGAAGGTAAAGAACCTCTACAACCCATTGTGTGTATTTTCATAGTATATTAAAATCATTAAAATATATAAAATAGTGGAAGCTATTTTTAGTAAAAAAGCGAAAAATATATAAATAAATACTCTTTTTTTAATATATGAGAGTTTTAAATGCAGATAAAGTAGGAAAAACTAGTGTTTTATTTCATAAAAATGATAGAAAAATACTTTCTTTATTATGTTATAATGCAAGGCTTCCTATATCTAAAATAGCAAAACTTTCGAGATTATCTAGACAATCCACAGAATATAGAATTAAAGTTATGGAGAAAAATCATCTTATAGCTGGTTCTAGAGCTGTTATTAATATTAAAAAGTTGGGTTATGGATCCTATCATTTCTTTTTAAATATAAGAACAGAATCTTCTGAAAAAGAGTTTAGAGAAAGATGTCTTAAAAGCAATCATGTAAATGCACTTATTAGTTATAGTGGTAAATGGAATTATGAAGTCTCTTTAATGGAAAAAAACCCTTCAGATGCCTATGATAAATTCTTAGATTTGATTAAAGGTATAGAAGTTGTAGAGTATTTTCCATGCATCATACTTGATACAATTAAATCGTCTGTTCTTCCAGGAGAGATAGATGAGAAAAAACCCAATATAAAGAATATAAAAAATGATCCTTCTTTTTCAAGGCAATTTGACTTACCAAAAAAAGAATATAAAACAGACAAAAAAGATAAAGAGATATTGTATCTTCTTTCGCAAAATGCCCAGATCAGCTTATCATATATTGGAAAAAAAGTAGGATTAACAAAAGATGCTGTTAGTTATAGAATTAAAAAACTTATAAGGGGCAGATATATTTTTCAGTTCAGGCCTGTAATTGATTTTTCTGTATTAAATCTATCCATACAAACAGTCTTGATAAGATCCCTGCCTAAGACAAAAGAACAAGAAGATAAGTTTAATAATTATCTTAGATCCTCGGATAAGGTATTATGGGCTACTAAGTTATTTGGACAATGGAATTATCTTATATATGTGATAAATAAAGATCCAAATGATATCCATGAGTTTATTAAGAATTTAAAAAAAGATTTTGAGGATTATATTCATTCGTATGAGATTGTATTTGCATATCATGAGTATAAATATAGTTTTATGACTCCAGTTATCTCTTCTTAACTTTTTTTATAAAATTTTTATAACTTAATATCCCTAACTCGCTTACTATTCCTTTGATTTGTTTTGCAGGAATAGATTCAAAAGCAGGATTCCTAATATGCACTTTTTTTGTTCCCCAAACTTCTTTGAAATGCCTCTCTTCAATTTTGACGCTTTTTGAGGCATATTTCCAAGAATCAGCGACGATGTATAAAGATATTTTATAATCCTTAGCTAGTTGAGAAATCATTCCAGATCCAACTTTATTTATTACTTTATCTTTAAGAATAGCATCTGCCCCAAGTAATACCATGGATGCCTTTTTTGTTCCCTGCACTTTTTTAAGTGCTATAGCAGCTGCAGAATCAACAAATTGAGTTACTTTTATTCCTGCTTTTTTTAGTTCTCTAGATGTTTTTCTTCCTTGATATAAGGGCCTTGTCTCTGTATTGTATACTTCAAATTTTTTTCCTTTTTTCTTGCAATATATGAGTGCTTTAACAACATTTGTTGAATGGCAATGTGTGAAAATTACAGAATTGTTTTTTATTAATTTGAAGACTAATTGGTTTATTCTATCTTGGCTAGATGAAAAATGATCTATTATTTGTTTTTTATCTATTACTTCTGCTAGCTCAAGAACATGAGAAAGCATAGGTTCTGTAGGTCTGAGTCTAAGAAGTTTTTTTTTCATGCTTTTACCTGGACAATGATAATAAGCCTTTAATGCGTATCTGGCTACATTTGTAGCTCCTTGTATTCTAATTTCTTTAATATCTTTGCATATCTTGTTAAATTCCTTTATATTGCAAGATGATTTCCTCTTTTTCATATTATATCCTATATTCTTATATTTTTATACCTTCCTAATAATTTATAAACTCTGAAAACTTATATTAGAAAACCGAAAAAAAGAGTGTTTTTTGAATATGTTAGAAATGTTGATTAATCCTAAGAAAGCTCAAAAACGTAGCTGGGAAATGTTTTTTATAGGATTGTTATATGGAAGTTTATCTATTTTTTTGGTTAACTGGATATTTGCTCAAGATCCTGTATTATCTAAATATTCTGGAATATTAATAGTTACTTTTTGTGTTATGTTTTCAACTCCATTTATGTATTATATGATCAAATTAGAGGAAGAAAAGAATATAAGGTATGAAGGAATGCTAAGAATACTTAAGGAACATAGTAAAGCAATATTTGCATTTTTATGGTTGTTTGTAGGATTTATTGTAGCATTCAGTTTCTGGTATATCGTCTTATCTGGAGGGAACCTAAATTTTAAAGTCCAGATTGAAACATTCTGTCAGATTAACAAACCTAATAATTTTAATGATTGTGTAGCACAATATGGTATTAAGTCTCCTATTAGGACAACAGGTTTTGCAAGTGCTAAAGATAGAATTGTATCCATATTCTCAAATAATGTATATGTCCTGATATTTACACTGGTATTTAGTTTAATATTTGGAGCAGGAGCCATATTTGTACTTGCATGGAATGCTAGTGTTATTGCAGCTGCAATTGGAATATTTACAAAGTCAAAAATAACAGATCTTCCAATTGGAGTCACCAGATATATGATTCATGGTCTTCCAGAAATAGCTGCTTATTTTATAGGAGCATTAGCAGGAGGGATAGTTAGTGTAGCTATTATAAAACATGATATACATAATGAGAAGTTTTGGGGAATATTACAAGATGCTCTAAATCTCATAATAATAGCTGTAGTAATATTATTTATCTCTGCTTTGATTGAGGTATTTATAACTCCTGCATTATTCTAATTATAGAATAAATAAGTTTAAAAGACGTAAATTGTTCTTAATTTAAAATGGTTAAATTAGTATGTACAAACTGCAACTATAAGTTTGAGGCTCAAGAGAAGCCTAAGACTTGCCCTTATTGTAATAAGGAGACAATAGAATATGAAAAATCTGCTTCAGATCTTCTTAATGAAGTAGCAGATACACTAGAAGAATAAAAATGGATAATGACTCAAAAACTGAAAATGAACAGCAAGAGCTGAAGTCTTCAGAAGATGAAATATTAAAGAAAAGGCAAAAACAAATTGGAAAGTTTCTAAAGAATAAAATATATTGGATTTTTTATATAATATTGGCAGGAATTCTCTCATTGAATGTTTATATAAGAACAAGGCCTATGCATGGATTAAAAGATATTACTACAAATAACTGGACATTAGGTCCTGATTTAGATCCATTTGTCTTTTTAAGATATGCTAAATATATTGTAGAGCATGGTAAACTTATGGTATTAGATACTATGAGGTATGTTCCTCTTGGTTTCAGAACAGCTGAAGAAACAAAAGTCCTGCCTTATATGATTGCCTATCTTCATAAGATTCTTGGATTTTTTGGAGAGTATAGTGTAGAGTACTCAGCAGTTATATTTCCTGTTATAGCCTCAGTATTCACTGCTTTATTCTTCTTTTTGTTGGTTAGGAAGATATTTCAAGAAAAAGGTAAGTTAATATCAAATATTATCGCTATAATAAGTACTGGATTAATGATTATGCTTCCTGCTCTTATATCTAGAACAGTAGCAGGAATTCCTGAAAAAGAATCTATTGGATTTACCCTTATGTTTCTATCTTTTTATCTTTTTTTAAGTGCGTGGAAATCTGAAAAAATTAAAAATGCACTGATTATTGGAATACTTGCAGGCATCTCAACTGCTTTAATGGCATTGGTATGGGGAGGAGTCATTTTTATATATACCACCATAGCTATTGCTGGATTTATTGCCTTTATGTTCGGAAAAGTAGATAAAAAAGAATTAATTGTATATGGCTCTTGGTTAATTGCTTCTATGGTTTTTTGGATTCCATTTACAGCAAGGACAACTCTGAAAAGTTTTTTAATATCTGCAACAACAGGTATTTCTGTAGTTATTTTTGGATTTATGATTGTTCATTTTGTACTTTTTAAAACAAAATTAAAAAACAATAAGATATTGCAGAATAATAAGATCAGAAAGATTCCTAAACCAATAATATCCATTATTGTAGCATTAATTTTAATGCTTATCTTAAGTGTAATTGTATTTGGTCCTAAAACAATCTGGAATATGGGTTTTAATGCTGCTCAAAAACTTGTCAAACCATATGATGATAGGTTGTCTTTCACAGTTGCTGAAAATAGGCAGCCATATTTTAGTGAGTGGGCAGGTAGCATGGGTCCTTCTGTTAGGGGTCTGCCTTTATTTTTCTGGGTATTCTTTGTTGGAAGTATATTTCTATTTTATGATATGATTAAGAAATTAAAATCTAAGGAAAAGTCTATGCTAACTATGGCATATACCTTATTCTTATTTACATTGATATTTAGCAGATATTCTGGAAGTTCTATTTTGAATGGAGAATCAGGATTTAGTTTATTTGTATATGTCTTAGGATATGTTGTCTTGTTCTTATCGGCAGGATATGTTTATTATATTAGATATAAAAAAGGAGAGATATCTTCTTTAAAAAATCTTAAATTTGAATATATCTTACTTTTTAGTTTATTATTTATAGGGATTATCGGAGCAAGAAGTGCTATAAGGCTTGTTATGGCATTACTGCCTATTGCAGCAATCATTATTGGATATGTTATAGTAGAAATTACAATAAAAGCCATTAAAACAAAAGATGAAATTTTGAAATTTAGCTGTATTATTTTAGCTATATTGTTGATATTATCTACTGTATTTATATTTTATTCTTATTATCATGGAAGTATAGGTGCTGCTAAGAATCATATTCCTACTCATTACCATCAACAATGGCAATATGCTATGTCTTGGGTAAGAGAAAATACCCCAGAGTATGCTGTTTTTGGACATTGGTGGGATTATGGTTATTGGGTTCAAAGTATAGGAGAAAGAGCTACAATGCTTGATGGAGGAAATGCAGTATCTTATTGGAATTATCTTATGGGAAGACACGGATTAACAGCTGAAACAGAAGAAGAAGCTTTAGAATTATTATATAGTCATAATGTGACTCACTTTTTAATAGATTCTACTGAAATAGGAAAATATTCAGCTTATTCAAGCATAGGAAGTGATGAATCTTATGACAGGTATTCTTGGATTGGAACTCTTTTACTAGATACAAAACAGACTCAAGAGACAAGAAACCAAACAGTATATGTTTATCCAGGAGGAGTATCTGTTGATGAGAATATTGTGCTGAATGATAATGGTAAGGAAATCCTTCTTCCTAGACAGAGAGCAGGGATTGCAGGATTATTAGTTGCTCAGAATGAAGATACTAGTTATGACAGGCCTTATGCTATTTTCGCTTATAATGGAAAGAGATATGACTTGCCTCTAAGATATTTATATATTAATGGGGAGCTAATAGATTTTGGATTAGAAAATGAGAATACACTTGAGGCTTGTGCTTATGTATTCCCTTCATTTGATGGAAGTAAATTAAATACAATAGGTGCTTCAATGTATCTAAGTCCTAGAAACCTTAGGGCGTTATGGGTCAGGTTATATCTATTAGGAGAAGGAGAAAACTTTAAATTAGTGCATGAGGAGCCAAGTATGTTGCAGAAATTTGTAGAACAACAGATAGGGGAATCAGTGGATCTTATATATTATGGGGGAATACAGGGAAGCATAAAGATTTGGGAAATAGAATATACTGGAGAGGAAGAGATAAATCCTGAATATTTACAGAAAACATTCCCTGAAAGAATCGCAGGAAGGCACTTTAGATAAAATGAACATAATATTATTTTTGTCTGTAGTATTAAGCTTATTAGTTACTATTATAGTTCTTCCAAAATGGATAAAAAAAGCAAAACAGATAGGACTTCTATGGAATGATATGAATAAATATAATAAAAGACAGGTTGCTGGAAGTGGAGGGGTGGTTGTTGTTGGAGCCTTTATATTAGGTGTTTTGTCTTATGTGGCAATAAGGATATTTATTTTAGATATAGATACTTCAACTATTGAAATATTTGCTTTATTGACTACTATAACTCTGGCAGCTTTTATAGGGCTTGTTGATGATATTCTGGGGTGGGTTAGGGGAGGATTATCTCCCAGGTCAAGGATCTTAATGACTATTATTGCTGCTATTCCCTTAATGGTTATCAATGCAGGTTATTCTTCTATAAATCTTCCATTTATGGGATTAACAAATGTTGGAATATTATATGCCTTAATATTTATTCCAGTTGGAATTGTTGGTGCTGTGACTACTTATAATTTTTTAGCGGGATTCAATGGATTAGAATCTAGTCAAGGAATAATCATTCTTTTATTCTTATCATTTGTAGCTTATCTTACAGGATCATCATGGATTGCTCTGATTGGCTTATGCATGGTAGCTTCTTTATTAATATTTTATTTTTATAATAAGATACCTGCAAAAGTTTTTCCAGGAGACGTCTTAACATATTCTATTGGTGGGTTAATCGCTTGTATGGCTATATTAGGAAATTTCGAAAAAATTGCTGTTTTTATTTTTATTCCATATATTATAGAAACTGTTTTAAAGGTTAGAGGGAGGTTAAAGAAGCAATCATTTGGTATTCCTCAAAGGGATGGAAGTCTAGAAATGCCTTATAAGAAAATATATGGTTTAGAACACTGGGCAATAAAAATAATAAAAAAGATTAAAGGTAAGGCCTATGAAAAAGATGTAGTATACCTAATAAATGCTATTCAAATAATAATATGTTTGTTAGCATTAATCATTTTCAAGGAATCTTTGTTTATTTAAAAATGAATATTTTTAGTTATTTAAAGAATGAACTTATTAGGGGAAGTTTAATTTTATTTATATTGATAAATATAGGTAATTTTATTAATTATTTATTTCAATTTTCTATGGCTAGGATGTTAGGGCCTAGTGATTATAGCATATTAGCTGTTATCTCGAGCATAGTGTATATTTTCATGATACCAACTAACTCTATACAAGCGGTTGTTTCTAAATATTCAACTAAAGCTAATGTTGAAGATAAACTTGGAAAAATAAAATATATGTTGGGTTATCTTATCAAGAAGAATATTTTTATTGGTTTAATAGGATTTATGATATTTACCATTTTATCAATATTCCTCTCTGTTTTGTTAAAAATAGATTTTTTAGTTTTAGGACTAACAGGCTTTATGATATTTGGATTATTAATTAGTCCTGTTTCAATAGGAATATTACAGGGAATGAAGCGATTTAAGATATGGGGGTGGAACTTTATTATTGGTTCTGGATTTAAGCTTCTCATCGCAATTATCCTAGTTTTTATTGGTTTTGGAGTTTATGGAGCAGTTATCGGATTAATTTCAGGAGTTTTTATTTCCTTTTTTCTGGTTTTTCCATTCATCAAAGATGTCTTAAAAGCTAAAGAAAAAAGAATTTATAGAGAGATAAAAATCTTTCAAAGAAAAGATGTTTATGACTTTTTGATTATATTATTTATTGTTTTAATATATAGTATAGATGTTATTCTTGCTAAAGGATTTTTCTCTTCAGAAATAGCAGGAGAATATGCTGTTGCTAGTATGATTGGTAAGATAATATTATTAAGTTCTATGGCTATTACCTATGCTATGTTTCCTATAAGTTCTGAAAAGTTTGTTAGAGGAGATAAGACAAAAAGCATGATTAAAAAGACAGGCATATCCTTAATGTTAATATGCATAATTGCTGTTCTTTTCTTGTTCTTTTTTCCAAAACAAGTCATTTTAATCTTATTTGGAAGTCAATACCTAAATTCTTCTAATATAGTTTTATATATTGGGATTGCTTTTAGTTTAATTGCTCTTTTAAATTTTCTTATTTTTTATAGAGTCTCGCTAGATAAAATCAAGATAAGAGAAGTTATTTTATTAGCTAGTTTTTTTGGATTATTAGTTGTTATGCTTTCCTTATTTCATGATACTATCTTACAGTTTAGTATTGTCTTTATGATATCTACAATAATAATGTTGTTATTAAGTATTCTAGTTTTTAGAAAATGAAAGTAAGTATTATAATCCCTGCATATAATGAAGAAAAAAGGATTGGAAAAACCTTGGAGGAGTTTGGAAAATTTTTCCAGAATTTAAAGAAAAAAAAGATCCTTGATTATGAGATATTAGTGGTTATAAACAACACTACAGATAATACTCCCAAAATAGTTAAAAAATATAAGAAAAAGTATAAAGAAATAACATATATGAATCTAAGACCCGGTGGAAAAGGATTTGCTATTATTCAAGGTTTTAAGGATGCATTGAAAAGAAATAATGATTTAATTGGTTTTGTCGATGCTGATATGGCTACACATCCAAAAGATTTTTATGAACTTTCTAAGCATATTGATGATTATGATGGGATAATCGCTAGTAGATATGTTCCAGGGGCTATTGTTAAGCCAAAACAATCATTAAATAGAATTATTGCTTCAAGAATTTTTAACTTTCTTACTAGGTCCTTGCTTTTTTTAAACTTTAGAGATACGCAATGTGGGGCTAAGATTTTTAGGAAAGATGCTATTTTAAAAATAATTTCAAAATTGAATATTACTAAGTGGGCTTTTGATGTTAATCTACTTTATGTCTCTAAAAAATCTGGCCTTAGAATAAAAGAAATTGCTACTGTTTGGAGTGACAAGGAATATAGTAAAATAAACCTAAGGAAATCTGGTTCTCAGATGTTCTTCTCAATTGTTAGGATTAGAATATTAAACTCTCCTCTAAAAGATTTTGTTAGGCTGTATAATAAACTTCCTGAAAAAATTAAAAAAATGATAAGAAAACTGTAATATGAAATTTTCAATTATAATTGCGTTGGCTCCTTGGAGAGATGCAGAGATACTCCAATACATAAAGAAACTTGATTTTCCTAGAAAAGAGTTTGAAGTCATCGTAGTTAAGGGATTAAATGTTCCAGATAATAGAAATAGAGGAGTTGATAGAGCAAAAGGAGAGATCTTAATTTTCCTTGATGATGATGCCATTATCGAACCTGATTTTTTGAGAAGAGTAGATAATTTTTTTGAGAAATATAAAGAAGTTGATATTTTAGGAGGACCTCAACTTACTCCTAAATCTGATAAATTTTTTGCTAAGATAAATGGATATGTGTTAGCAAATCAATTTGCTTGTCCAGGGATAAATAAAAGATATAAAAAATCTAGATTAAATTTAAATGCGGATTCTAACTATATTACTGGAGCTTTGATGATTATAAAGAAAAAAATTTTTGAAAAATTAGAATTTGATAGGAATATCTATCCTGCTGATGATGTATATTTTATAAATTCAGCTAAAAAATTAGGATTTAAAATAGCTACTTCTCCAGAAATATATATCTACCATAGGAGAAGGCCAGGTATTAAAAGTTTAGTAAAGCAAATATATAACTATGGGAAATCTAGGCCACGAATATCTCCTTTTAAAGTACTGTTTTCTGTTCCAAGCTTATTTTTAATCTATCTTATTTTAATATGGCCCTTATTTTTGCTAAGTTGGATGTTCATTATACCTTTATTAGCTTATATTGCCTTAGATATCATCTTTTCAAGCTATGAATCTTTTAAAAATAAATCATTTTTAAGCATATTTTTGCTTCCGATAATCTTTTTAATAATCCATCTAAGCTATGGTTTAGGATTTATTATAGGTATGTTGAAAAGAAAGAAATAAGTTTAAAAAATGTAAGATCTTTATACTACTTTCAGGGCTTTACTATCTCTTTTTCTGATATTAAATCATCAATCAAGTTAAAATATTTTTTCGTGCATCTTTTTGTATTAAAGACCTTTTCTCCTCTTTTAATTCCATTTTTAGCTACTTTTTTTGCTTCCTGAGGATTATTATAAATATGTTCTAAAGTTGATCTAAAAGATTCATAATTATCTGGAATATATGAATAACCGCTTTTTCTATCTTGGATATGTTCAGATAATCCTGGGAGCCCTGTAATTATTAAAGGTTTTCCGATAGACATGCTGTGCCACAAAGAACTTGGAATCAAACCCTGATTAGCTAGATTATTTTTCCTTGTCACTAACAGGCAATCTGCTGCATTAAGATACTTATTCAATTTTTCAGGATTACTAATCCATCCAGTTATTATAGCATTATCTTCAATTTTAAGTTGTTTTAATCTTTTCCTATACCACTTTTCTCCTGTAGTTCCCCCGATATTCAATAATATCCAATTTTTATGTTCTTTTGATATCTTAGACCACCAATTCAATAATAGATTGTAGTCTTTACTAGGATGGGTTATTCCATGAACTGCAATAATCCAGTTGTCTTTTGTTAGATTTAATTTCTTTTTAATTTCAGATGCGTCAACAGGCCTAAAAGTTTCTTTACTTGAAGGATGATTGATTACAAAGATCCTATTTGGATCCATGCCTCTTTTTGCAATCATACTAGCCTCTGCTTTTGAATGTGCAGTTAAGATTAAATTTTTTGATTTATTCCAGTCACGGATCTCAATATTTTCTATTTTTTCAGAAATTTTCTCAAGATTGTACTTGCAAAGTAAAGTTGTCCACCACCAATCTCCAATGTCTTGGAGTAATTTAATATTAAGTCTACTTAAAAAAGAAGGTATAAATGGCATTTGTTCCTTATGAACTATGAATGAGGGTTTGCTTTTTAGGATTATTTTTTTTATTTTAGGCAAGCAAAAATACCATAATATTGTTTTTATCCATTTATCCTTAGGGTCTTTCCTATCTATTGTAAATGGAAGCTCTCTTATGATTAATCCCTTTCTTAGTTCTTTATCAATTTTCTTAGATTTTAAACTAATATAAATAACATTATATTTTTTAGTCAAAAGATCTAAGATACTCCTTGTTGCAGGGCATAAAAATGCTTCCTCTTCTATGGGGTATCTATGCAGATAAATAATCGTCTTTTTATTTTTCATTTTATGCATTTTTTAGACCATAAGTTGTTAAGTGTTTTGGGAAATCCGAGAAAGTTTTATAACCTAGATCTGATAAAAACTCTTCAATATAATTTGAGGTCTGTTTGCCATTAACAATATGATATGAAGCTATTGTGACGTGAGGCTTATCTTTTTTTAATGTTTCTACGGCACCTTCTACTGCTTCAATTTCAGCACCTTCTATATCCATTTTAAGGATATCTATTTTTTTAATTCCTAATTTTTTTAGTTCATCATCCAACCTTACAACCTCTATTGTTATTCCTAAACTCTTATTTGATAAAGAAGAGTGAAGGCCATCTTGAGTTTCTAAGTTTAAAGTTGTATTTTTGTTCCATAATCCCTTAGGGACTATTATAAAATTATTCAGCCCTTCTTTTTTAAGATTCTTTCTTAAAATCTCTCTATTTTTTGGATCCGGCTCAAAACATATGATTTTTCCTGTCTTTCCAATTTTCCTACAAGCAAAAACAGCATAATCTCCTGGATAAGCACCTGCATCAACAATAATATCTCCTTTTTTAGGGATATAATATTTTATATATCCATTTATTGGAGATATATTAGATATGGCGTTTGGAACAAATTTATTGAAAGCTAAAAAATATCTAAGGTCATTTTTTAATGACCATTCAGGGATTTTTTCAAAAATATTTGTTAAGATATTCATTTTTTCATATCCTTAATTTTTCTTACAACTATAAATAGGTTATCTCCTAATCCCATTGAAACTATAATATCAGTTATAAAATTAGCTATTGAATTTACTACCTCTGGAAAATTTGGATGGGCGTAATCAACACTCAAAATTTTAAACTCTAAAATTTCAAATCCATTTTTCTCAAATAATATCCTTAAACTTTCATTTGAGAAAAAATTAAGGTGTTGCCCATATCCTAAACCATACCACTTACTCCTCAAAATATTTGGTATAAGCCCGCTTATATAAGGAACTGCCAGTAATGCATGTCCATTATTATTCAAAAGTTTGTTTAAGTTTTTTATAAAATTATCTATGTCTTCTATATGTTCTAAAACATGATTAGAAGTTATTAAATCATATTTATTTTTACTTAATTTTTTATCTCCGATTTCGCAGCAATATATCTTAAAATCATTTTGTAAAGCTTTTGCTAATTTCTCTGTTATTTCCAATCCATGAACCCTTAAACCCTCTTTTGACATAAGTGTTAATAAGTGTCCTGCTCCGCATCCAACATCTAGAGCCTTTCCTTTTATTTTATATTTTTTAATGATTTGGATATAAGGTTTGAAATGCTTAAAATAATATTTATATTCTTTTAAGTTTTTATCAATTTTTTTATTAGTTTTATTATAAAACCTTATATTTTCTTCAGCATCATAAATCTTAAGCTTATTTTCATTTTTATAGGGTGCAGGAAATGGTTTAACAAAACCACATTTTTTACATTTGAATAAGGGATATTTTTTTTTAGTGTATCTAGAAACTTCGTTAATTAATATGAGTCTTTTAAAATTCTTGTTATTGCATATTTGACACTTGATTTTCATATTGGATTTCATAAATAATTAGAGATGCTTGTGTTTCTTCTAGATCAAGATAATATACTTTTGCAGGATTTAATATATTGATATTTTCATTTATCCATTCTTGTGTCCAAGAAGGATGTGCTTCAAATATTGAAAAAACCATATATCTTGGATGATTCTTATTTATAAATTCTGTTAATTCTTCTTTTGATTGCATTGGATTATAAGTTGTTACGTGCCTTTCTGTATAATAGACATGTTGAGTATATGAAGTAGATAATACTCTGTCTCCTGGATTTGAGTTTTCCTTTATCCATATACCTGAGAGTTTTACAGGAAGATAAGAAGTTTTTTTATGTTCAATAAGACTATCAGCATGTGTATATTGCATATATCCTCCAAATAATAGTAATGCTAATACTATAGCTATGGCTATGACCTTGCTATATTTTTTAATCATATTGTATATAAACAATAAAGCATTTCCTATTAAAAAGAAGATAAATGGCAACCATAAAAAAACCCACCTATCATCTGCTCCTCTAATATAGAATATATAAAATGCAGAAATAATTATTAATACTACTAATCCAAAAATATCTGGATGAAAACACTTCTTTTTATTTTTTATCAGTATATCAAAATAAAAAAAGAACCTCAATGCTAATACAATTCCCAGTATAAATAAGATAAATAATATATTTTCTGTTAATCCATAAAAAAATCTTAAAGTATACCATGCAAAAGGAGTTGGATTGATTAAAGCATTACTATATCCTGTTCTAAAACCTAATGGATCATTAAATATTAAATAGGACCATATAAAATAAGGTGTTAAGGTCAATATAAAAGACGAGGCATAAAGATAGTAATGTTTGTTCTTAAAAGCAGATAATCTATCTTTGATTAATATAAAAAAACCTATAGATAAGGGGACAAGTAGAGCAGAAACCTTAAAATAAAGACCTAGTGCTGCAAATATTCCTGCCCATATTATTAATTTTGTTTTTGGATTTTTCCAGTATTTCCACATAAATAAAAAACCGAGAACAGAAAAAGACATGGATAAAAAATCAGGCTGAATTCTAGCTGTCCAAAATATAAATGTCCAGCTTACTGCAGAAAGAAATGCTGCTATTAAACCAATTCTTTTGTTATACATCTCCTTTCCTAGAAGATAGATAACAAAAACAAGAAAAACAGAGGGCAGTAGTACCCATGTAAATTTAATGAATTGCTCTCCTAATCCAATCATAAAACTCAATGCTGATAAAAATTGAAATAAAGGAGGTCTTTGTGGGTTTAGATCATAAGGAACATCAAAAGCCCATAATTTAGCAGCAGACATATACTCTGCTTCATCCCACCAGAGTGTTTGGCCCTTTGTAAATATAAAATAATATATTCTTATTATTATAGCTAGTATTAAAATTCCTACTAAAGTTAGATTGTAAGGATTTCTAAACCAATTTTTTATTTTTTCTATTCTTTTTCCTACTTCTTTTGATTCTTCCATGTTAATGATTAGAAAGACTGTTTTTATTCTTTATTATTTTGTAGACTCTACTCTTTTCCATATTTCTTTGTGAGATTTTTGTTTTAGATCTATATCTCTATAAATAACAAACCAGAGATATAATCTAGCTAAAAATAGATTAATGGTCCATACAAACTCCTTTATATTAGAGACATATCTGAAAAAATCCAGTGCTCCGGATGATTCTTTTTTAAAGGATCTTATCTCTACCCCTATCATGGATTTTATTTGATTATAACCTCCAGCACTCCTCTTTTTTTGGAGAATCCAGTCTTTAAAATTATCAGGATATTTCACATATACCTCGGAATTAGGTGAATATTCAATTTTATACCCTTTTTCATAAACATTATGAGATATAAATCCATCTTCTGATAAAACTTCTCTTTTTAATTTTGGGAAAAGTTTTTTTCTAATTGCAAATAAATATCCAGAACAAAAAAATCTTCTACCCCATTCAAGGGCCTTTAATCTTCTCTGGTTTGCTATATTTGTTAAAACATAAGCCCAATATCCATATTTGTTATCAGGTTGGTTTGTTGATACTGGATTTCCAGTAACAGCTCCGATTTTTGCTTGATTAAATGGTTCAAGGAGATGTGGTAGAGCATTATTAGAAATATAAACATCTCCATCTGTTAGTACTATAATAGATCCTCTTGCTTTTTTTACTGCTAGATTTAGTGCAGAAGGTTTTCCTTCTCCCTTATCTTTTACTAATCTAACCTCTTTATATTTTTTAGCAGCATTAAGAGTTTCATTATCAGGAGCAACTACAATAATCTCTTTCTTTTCTTTTATATCATTAGCTAAGATAGATTTTATTGCTTTTAGTATTGTTTTTGGTTCTTTGAATGCTGTTATAATAATGCTTATCATCTAGAATAAATTATTGTATGATTTAATTATTTTTTGCCATGAAAACTTTTCTACTGATTTTTTTGCTTGTTTTCTTATTTTTGATTGAGAGGTTAATAATGCTTTATCTATATTATTGGCTAAATCATTTTCATCTCCAACCTTGAAGAGAAATCCATTTTTTTTATTCTCAATTAATTCCTTGTTTCCTGGATTATCACTAGCAATAACTATTTTGCCTCTTGCCATAGCTTCTATAAGTGATTGGGGCATTCCTTCTGATTTGCTCGGTAAAACGAAAATCTTGCATGAATCAATCTGAATGATTTTTTGTTTTATATTATATATTGGAGCAAGGAATCTTATTCTGTTCTCTAATCCTTTTTCTTTAATTAGATTTTTTAGATTAAGGAAATATATGCTCTCTCTTGGCCCTACTATTTCTAGACCTATATTCTTATTTTTTATTTTAGACATGGCCATTATCGAAGTCTCAATATCTTTGATAGGAGATATTCTTCCTAAAAATAATATTGTATTTTGTTCTTTTGCTTTTGATTGTTTGAAAAATTGATCTGGAATGCCATTTGGAAGATAAAATGTTTTTGATTTTTTGCATCCTAGTTTCTTCAGATATTTATTTTCCCAATCAGCAATATATAAAACTCTGTCAAATTTGTTTATTGTTTTTCTTCCGATAAAATAGTCATATAAGCCAACTATTAGATTTTGAAGTAATCCTCTTTTTCTTGCAAAAGGAGCATGTGTAACAAGAAAAACTCTACAATTTATTTTTCCTGCTATTTTTAATGCTTTAGTTGTATGTAAATGCCTATATGAATGGGCAATAATTATATCTGGTTTGAAATCTATAGCTTCTTGTTCAAATTTCCAATTCATAAAGCTTTCTCCTCCAAGCTTCCTTGCTGGAAATCTTCTTATTAATATTTTTCCTAGTTTTTCTTCTGACCTTGCTATTTCATCAGAACCTTTTGTTAGATTTGAGGAAAATATTTTAACTTCATGGTCTTTACTCAATAATAAGGATTCCTGCTTAACTCTTTGCCAAACTCCACATATTCCTGCTGAATAATTAGTTAATTCCAAGATCTTCATACTTTTTAGTAATAAACAAGATTTTTAAATAATGTGATTTTAGGAGATTTATGGATATCTCAGTAATTATGCCTCTTTACAAACCAGATAAAAAAATACTTAGAAAAGTATTAGATTCTTTAAAAAAACAGAAGTTTAAAGGGAAAAAAGAGATTATAAAAGTTGATGAGGGATGGGGATTAGCTAAGTCTATGAATTATGGTATTAAGAAAGCTAAATGTGATATAATTATTACATTGCATCAGGATTGCATTCCTTCTGATGAGGATTGGCTTAATAATCTAATAAAACCTCTTGAGAATAAAGAAGTAGTTGCCACTTGTTCAGATATTTATGATATAGAGAACAAAAAAAGGTATACCCCTCTACTTGATGAAAAAGGATGTGCTTATAAAAAAGAAGCACTGGAAAGAGTTGGTTTTTTTGATGATAAGACATTTCTTAATAGTGGAGAGGATATGGATATGTATATGAAACTTAAGAGAATAGGAAGAATAAGTTATCCAAGATGTGTTGTTAAACATTATCATCCAGGATTCCTTATAAAAAAAGCCCCATACAAAAAATTACAGAATGCAAATACATGGGGTTGTTTATTTAGAAGATATGGTTTTCAAGTTCCTGGAGTATGGAAATCTTTAATAAAAGCGAATGTTTTTAATATAAAGTATTTTTATTGGTTTTGGAGAGGGTTCTTTAAGAAAAGGCAGGATTTCAAAAGATGAAGAAAAAACAGCCATTAGTATGTATTGTAATCTTAAATTGGAATGGCGGGGAGACAACTCTCAATTGTTTGAAATCTTTAAGAAAGACTTCATATAAGAATTACAAAGTTATTATTTTAGATAATGGCTCCTCAGATAAAAGTCCTGATAAGATAGCTAAGAAATTTAAAGAAATAGATCTTGTTAGATTGGATGAAAATATAGGTTATACAGCTGGTATAAACTATTCTTGGAATTATTGCCTAAAAAAATATGATCCCAAATATGTAGTTAATATGAATAACGATATTATTACTGTTCAAAAAGATTGGTTGGATTTGATGGTAAAGGAACTCGAGAAAGATAAATTAAGAGGGATATGTGGAAATAAACTTGTTTTTCCAGATGGCAGATTGCAGTTATTATATCTTGATAGAAAACCTGAAGATTATTTAGAAAAAGATAAAGGACAATATGATTTTGTTAAGGAAGTAAGTGCTGTTGGAGGTGCAAATTTATTGATAAAAGTGGATGTCATAAAAAAAGTTGGGGGAACAGATGAGAATTACTTTTATGGGCCTGATGATATTGATTATTGCCTGAGAGCAAGAAAGGCAGGATTTAAGATAGTTTATAATGGATTATCAAAATCCGAGCATATTGGGAGCTTTTCATATCTTTCATCTTCCAAGGATTTTATATATAAGCATCAGAGCTATGGTCAGATGGTATTCTGGTTCAGGCATCATGGATTTCTTAATGGTATAAAGATGTCTTTAAGGCAGTTATCTAGAGCATTTTTTACGAGAAAAGATCCATTTAAAAAAATAAGTACAAAGAATATTTATTTTCACAGAAGTTTCTTAAAAAGAATAGGCATGTTTATAATCTCATTCATATTAGCTATTAAAAACTATAGGAGGGTCATGGTTGGTGATTATCCTGAGTTAAAATGAAAAAACTAAATCTTGGGTGCGGTTCAGATATAAGGCAGGATTACATTAATCTAGATTTTCAAGAATCTCCTGGAGTAGATATTGTACATAATCTGAATAAATATCCTTGGCCATTTGAAGAAGATGAAGTTGATGAAGTTGTTATGAAAAACATATTAGAGCATCTTGAAGATCCAAAAAAATCTCTTTTGGAATTAAGAAGAATATGCAAACCTGGATCAAAAATATATATTAGGGTGCCTCATTTTTCTAGTTGTAATGTTTGGGGGGATATAGAGCATAAGAGGGGATTTAATTATTCTACATTTCTAAATCAAAATCTTCAAGAGTACTTTAAAGTATTGAATCAGAGAATAACTTTCTCACATTTTAAATTTTATATGAGGCCATTTGCTAATAGATTCCCTCTTTTCTATGAAAAGCATTTTGCTTATTCTTTTCCTGCAGTAGACCTCCTTATTGAATTAGAAGTGAAAAAATGAAATTAGGATACTTTCTTAGAAACCAGGTTTCGAAATTACATCAGTTCTTGAGGAGAGTTTCTTATTTATTTGAATATCTTTTATGGTTGATATTTTCATTTTCTAAATTTAAAAAACATCCATTGAAAGTAAATAAAGTACTAATAATAAATTATGGAGCATTAGGAGACATATTTGTCTCATTAAGAATAATAAGAGCTCTTAAAGCTAATAATAAAAATATTACGTTCTATTTTCTGACAACAGAGGAATATAGAGATAAGATAAGATTTTTAGAAAAAGATCTGGGAATCAAGGTTATTAATGAAGATGAATTAAAAGAAGGTTTTGATATGAGCATCTTTTTATCTCCTTCTTATTTTTTAAAAGAGCATAGGAAATATTTAGGATATTGTGTTGGAAATGAGTATTCAAGTGCAAAAGCTTCTTTTCTATCCTTTAATGGGCTCTTTCTTAATAAAAAAAGATTTCCTAAAATGCTCCACAAAGTAGAGCAAGAAAGGTATGTTTGCAGATTAGCAGGTCTTAAGATATCAAATGATAGATGTAAAAATCCATGCAATAAATCAAAGAAATTTGTTGTTGTTCATCCAAGTGGAAAAAACTTTGTTGAAATCTTTAGAAAAAATAAGATTCCTGCTTATTCTTGGCCATTAGATAGATTCTCTGGAATAATAGATTATATCTCCAAAAAATATGGATATGAGGTTATTTTGACAGGAACCAAGGAAGAAAAAGAGATTATCGAACAGGTTATAGGGAATACTCATTATAAAAAGAAGATTCATAATTTTGCAGGAAAATTAAATGTAAAAAACTTAGTAAAATTAGTTGATTCCTCTAAATTAGTTATAGGCATAGATACGAGTATAATACATATAGCAGAGTTTACAAGTACTCCTGTAATTGTCCTGCATGGGCCTGGATTTCCTGAAGTAGTTGGAAGTTATGGATGTGAAAACCAAAGAAATTTAAAATCAAAAGCCAGATGTATTAAATGTAGAAAAAAATCAGAATGTCCTGAAAGAGAGAATATATGTATGAAATCTATTAGTATAGAAGAAGTTAAAAATGCTATTGATGAATTATTAAGATGAAAAAGAAATTAGAAAAATTAACAAGATTGAATCTTGGTTGTGGAAGTGAGTATAGAAAAGGTTGGATAAATATAGATATGGATAAAAGATGGAAACCTGATATATTATGTGATGTAGAAAAAGGTATTCCTCTAAAAGATGATAGTATTGAGAAAGTTTTTATAAAACACGTTTTAGAACACATTGATCCTAGGAAATTTAGTTATGTTATGTCTGAAGTATTTAGAGTATGCAAAAATAATGCTATTATCAAGATATATTGTCCTTATTTTAGTTGCAGTATAACTTACAAGACAATAGACCATATAAGCCAAATAACATATTATACTTTTGATTGTATCCCTGGATTTAAGGTAGTCAAGAAGAGGCTTCATTTTTTTAGGAAGAGTTTTGGATATAATAATAAATTTTTAAGTATAATTCTAAAAATCCTAAATCCTATATTTTCTTTTTTTCCTAATCTTTTTCCTTTGGTTTATGAGAGATTTTTTTGTTGGATCTCTCCTGTTGAAGAAATAGAAGTTATCTTAAAAGTAGAAAAATGATCTATCTTGTATTGCTTCCTAGATAATTCTTTCTAAGCAATCCAAATATTGATCCAAAATACCTAACTATCATAAATACTAGCATTGGAAAAAAGAGGTTCCAACACCTATTAACATAACATTTTCTTATAGAAAGCAAGGGTATGGCTATGGGAGATAGCAGGATAAGAAAGATAGGGCTTATTGGGTTGTTTATCAGTTTATTTCTTATAGAAGCTCCAATCCATCTGCTTTGTTTGAATACTTGTTTTAAGGATTCTGGATTTTTATGATAACAAGTAGTATTTTTTGCTACCTTGGGAGCAATATTATATCTTAAAAAAAATGTTTGATCATCTGCATATCCATATTTTGGATCAAAACCTCCTAATTCTAGAAATTTATTCTTTCTTATTGCCCTGAATATCACATTATGCCTACTCCCTTTTGCTATCCTTATTTTCCCCCAGCACTTACTCCATATGTTATTTATATTTCTAGCCTCTTCATAATCATGAGTTGTTCCTATTATCTTTTTGTTTTTCATGGGTTGGATAAGATTTCTTATATAGTCCTTATCAAAAGTCATATCAGCGTCTACAAAAACAAGAATAGAGCCTTTTGCTTTCTTTGCTCCCAGATTTCTAGAAAATCCAGGACCCTTATGCTTTCCTTTTATTATTTTTGTTTTAAATTTCTTTAAGACATTCATGGTATTATCTTTGCTTCCGTCGTCAACAATTATTATCTCAAAATTTTTATAGGACTGTTTTTTTAAACTTTCCAAGCACTCAGATATATCTTTTTCTTCATTATAAGTTGGAATTATCACACTTATCTTTTTCATTTTTTAACAACTTCTAATTCAATATAGAGAAAATAAGGATTTATAACATATGGAAAGAAGATATAATAAAATTTTTGGATATTCTCATGAATATTTATTATATAGTCAAAGATTTTCAAATGCTTTGGAAATAGAATCTTTCTCTTTTTTATATTAAATCTTGCCTTTGAATAATAGTTTAGTCTATCTTCTGGTCTAAAATAATTAAAAGACATAAAGGTAAAGATTTGTTTGTGTGTTGGATCTGCAAAGCTTCCTGTGCTTGGATATAATGGGACCCATATCTTAATGATTCCCTTATGTTTTGTTATTTTCCATAGTTCTTCTAATGGTTTTATAATATCATCCAAGTGTTCTAAAACATTATCGCATAACACTTCATCAAACTCATCTTTCTTAAATGGCCAAGGATATTTATTCAGGTCATGTACAATATCTACTCCTGGAAGTTTAGATATATCTAGATTAACGTAACCTTTTTTTGTTTTTTTTCCACAGCCAATATTTAGTTTTTTCATTTTTTATAAGCATAAGTTGTTAGATGTTTAGGAAATTTTGTTCTTGATTTGTATCCGAGTTCTTTAAATTGTTCTTCCAATATTTTATATGTCAAAACCCCATTTAATTCATGATAAGATGCAATAGCTAATTTGGGAGCTAATTTTTTTAGGGTTTGTTTTGCACCTTTTATTGCTTCTATTTCTGCTCCCTCTATATCCATTTTAATTAAATTTAACCTTTTAAGTTTATATTTTTTAACTAATGAATCTAGAGTTGTTGTTTTAACTTTAATGTATTTTTCCTTTTTTCCAAACATTCCATCTATAAATGTAGACAAAGAAGTGTCATCAGATAGTTTTAGGATTGTAGATTTACTCCAAAGTCCTATTTTTAATGGGATTATGTTTTTTACTTTGTTTAGTCTTATGTTTCTTAGAAGGTTTCTGTAATTAGAATCATTTGGTTCAAGAGCAAAGATCTTACCTTTATCTCCTACTAATTTAGAGCAATATATGGAAAAAGATCCATTGAATGCTCCTGCATCTATAATTATATCTCCTTGTTTTGGAGTATACTCCTTTAAATAGCCAACTAAGGGGGCTGATAAGTTTATAAAAGTATTTTCATGGAGCTTGATAGTAATTCCATTCTTGAATTCATATATCCAGAGGCCTGACTTTCTATATTCTCTAAATGGAAGTGGTTTAAATACCCTATATACTCTTCTCAAAAAAGACTTTAATCTTCCTTCAGGAATTAAATTATTTATATTATATTTCATTTTTTAAATAAGAGTTTTATTAGATTTATATCTTCTTTTTTTAGACCTTTCATCAAAAACAGGCATATAAAGTAGATTAAGATTCCTAAAATAACAATATTTGCTCCTAAAAATAAAGTCATGTCTTCTATTAACGAGATTAAGTAGAATAATATTCCAGCCATTATTAGGCTTGAAATTAAAGGTTTGACTATCAGATTGAGATTCATTTTAATATTAAATTCTTTTTTAGATATGTAAATTGAGAGAATAAAGTATACATACCAGCTTATTATTGTAGCTATAGAAGCCCCAGCTGTAGCCCATAACGGAGATATCAAAAGAAAGGCTTTTATTAATATAAGATTGAGTATGATGTTGATTAAACTAGTAATGATTATCAGTCTAGCAAAAATTTGGGGTTTTTCTTCTGCTGAATAAAGATATAGGAGAACGCTTACAGCAACTGAAGGAAGTATTAAAAAAGCTAAAAAATATAAGGATAATGAAGAAGGTAGATAAGAATATCCATAAAATATTCTGATGAAATACTTTCCTAATAGGACTATTCCAAACATAGCAGGAATTGAAGTAATTGTTATATACCTAAAAATATTATTCATAAGATATTCTAGTTTAGGAGATTTTCTTAGTTTTGTGAAAATAGGAAGCAGCACTACTGGAGGGAAAAAAGTAAGACCCATTGCTCCTATGACTAAAGAGAATGCTGCCTTATAATATCCAACAAATTCTGGGGTGACAAATAAACCTAGCATGATTGAATCTACATATGAAAAGAAAACACTTGATATGCTTGCTATTGTCAGGAATCCTACAAATTTTCTTACTCTTTTTTTGTCAATAACTGCTCTTGGCTTTTTGTAAAGATCAGGAATCAATTTTTTAGTATAATATAGACTAAAGGATAACAAGATTAAAGAAATTATTATTAGAGAAGCAAATATACCCATAACTTGATAAGAAGAAGCAATAAAATAAAAGACTAGTAATGCAAATACTATTCTTAGAATCTGACTTAAGGTCTCTTTAATTCCAAGATAATGGACTTTTTCTATTGAATAGAAAACTTGACTGTAAAATCCTTCAAAAGACAGTATAAAAATATAGAAAGCTGCTACAAAAAAAGGAGCTGTTAGTAAATTATTTTTAAAAATATATATAGATATTGGGTAAGCCATAACTAAGAGGAGGAGAGAGACTAATAATGAAAGAAAAAATTTTATTTTAAGGAGATATCTGTGATAAGAAGGGACCTTTTTTCTATCTCTTGCTAATGCTGAGGATATATACCTTACTAGGGTTTGATTAATTCCTAGATCTGCAAAAGTATAAAATATCATGGCTGTAGATAGTACAATAGAGTATATACCATAACCTTCGGGCATCAGAAATCTAGCTAGAATTATTGTGAATACTAATGCTCCTAACCTATTTATTATAGCTGAGGAAAAACTCCAAAAAGAATTCTTAACTATTCTCTTACTTATATTTTGAGATTTCATTTTTGATAATAAACATATATCTGAGAAAGTTTTCCTGAGATAGGTATTCCTGATTTAATGTAATCTATGTAATCTAATGATAAATGGATTATAAATCCTATCAGAATCCATGAAAAAAAATCTCTAAAAAAATTTAGAGAGATAAATATGAGTAAAATAATCAAAGTTTCTACACCATGGAATATAATGAATAATGGTTTGTAGTTTTTCTTATTTTTGTTTACCTTGTCTCTTATTTTTAAGAAATAGTTGTAAGCATTTTTTAGAGAGATATCTCTTTCTTTAAATACATAGTAAAGATAATGATCTACGTCTATAAGGAAAGATGATAAAAAAATGATTAATCCTCCTATCCAAGGAATATTAAAAGTAAAAACAATTATTAGTGATACTAGAAATCCTATGAGTATATGATATTTAGGGAGCATATTAATCAACTATTTTTTTAACTATCTCTGCAAATGCCGGTCTTGTTATTAACACACCGACTGTAATTCCTATCATAGTAGAGATAGCAAAACCTCTTAATAAACCTGCTCCTGCAGCTAAAAGAGGAAACATAGCAAACATTGTTGTTGCATAACTTCCTAATATAATAAATAATGCTCTTTTTAATCTCTCTTTCAAACTCAGACTTATGCCTGATTTTGATTCATCTAAAACAACTATCTGTTGGTCTACTCCTGTACCTATCACTGCTATTATTCCTGCAATTGCTGGAAGATCTAGGGTCCATATCTTATTAAATACTGCTGCTATTCCGATTATGATAAAGATTTCTGAAAAACTTGTAAAAAGAAGTGCTAAAGGTAGTTTTATTTTTCTATATCTTAATAATACTATGAAGGCTACAGCCAACAAAGAAGCAAGACCTGCTATCAGAATAGTTCTTATAAATTTCTTACCTAATAATGGAGAGATAGTGTCTAGTTTTACTATTTCTAATTTATATGGAAGACTTCCTGTTATAAGAATTGTTTGCAGCCTTTTCATACTCTGATCTGCATCTTCTAAAGCCTCTCTCCTATTTGAACCTGAACCAGATCCAGAAATCAATATTTGAGTTGTTGGTCTTCCTCTGAGATCCTTGGAGATGAATAAAGAGTCCATTAAAGAATCATCAACATATAGGTCCAGTTTCTCACTTAGGTATTCTGGGTTTTCTTGACTTATCTCTAGTTTTGAAGTAATATCTGCGTGTCTTTCTGCTGCTTCCTCATTTAACGATATTGTAAATCTGAACTTACATACTTCTCCTTCTTGAGAAGCATAACATCCTTCTATACCTGCATATTGACCTGATCTTTCAACATGAGTTATATCCCTTCCACCTACAAATACTGTTTCATTTCCTATCTTAGCTTCAAATTTTCCTTGTTTAGATATAAGTTCTTCAAGTTCTGCAGGTGTTGCTCCTGCTATTTCAATAAGCATGTAGTTCTGATTTGATAAATCCCTTACATTTCTTATTTTCATATCAGACAACCCATAAACATTAAATCTGTTTTCTGTAATCGCTATTAAATCTTCTACTTCTTCATAAGTTAAAGATTTATTTTCTGCTTTGATTAAAGCTCTTGAACCTCCTTGCAAATCCAATCCAAATTTTAATCTTGTTATGGATATTTCTTCTAAAGTTATTTCTGGTGCTTGAGAAGTGTATAATAAAAATTCATTGTCTTTTGTCTGTATTGTTAATTGTTTGTTTTCTCCAGAAGGAAATTCTTGAGAAATTGCTGAAGAATAATCTGATATAGAAGAAATAGAATTTCCATTAAGACTTATTATTATTTGACCTGCTCTTAGCCCAGCATCATATGCTGTTGAATTATAATCAACTGATTTTATCTTCACTCCAACTTCTACTTGTGTATATATTAAAAATATCATTGAAGCCAGTAAAAGTAAGATGATTAAGGATTTGCCTATCTTTGATTTAATACTATTTAATGCAAAAATTATTCCTATTCCTATCCCTAATATAAGAAAGGATGTACTTGATTCTAGATTAAACATAAATGCTACTAATATTAAAAGAACTGTTCCTAGTAGCCATAATCTCCATCCAATTTTCATTCTTCTCTCCTTTTATTTTTTTTATCAATATACCATTTTAATATAGAAGCATTTGAGCACCAAGTATTTATCAGATCAAAACTTAATCCAATTGTTAATATTAAAAATATCTGCCTTAATGTCTCTGAGAAAGAAGCAGTTAGTAATAGGGCTACAATAACTGCTGCTAGTGATGTTAAGGTCATTGTAAGACCTGTTTTGAAAGAGGATAGCATTCTTGAAGATAAATCTCCTTCTCTGTGCCTTAAAAGTTTAGAAGTAAGCATAATATCCGTATCTACACTATATCCAATAAGCATTAAGAAGGCTACAATTCCAGCACTTGATATTTTTAATCCTAAGATATCAATTATAGCTAGAGTCATTACAATATCTGCAAAAGCAGCTAATATAACAGCCAAACTTGGTACAGCTGTTCTAAATATTATGAAAACAATTAAGGCCATTAAAAGAAAAGCAAAAAGAATAGCCCTCAATAATTGTTTGTAAAAAGAATTACTTAAAGAAGCCCCTGTAAATTCTGTACTTGAATTTTCTGGTGTTAATTCAAAATCAAAATACTCTTCTAATATTGTTTTTAATTCATCTGAGGAAGAAGGAGATTCTACAATGATTGCTTCTTGTTTTCCTGTAGTAATACTTGTTATTTCTCTTACAGAGTATTCTATTCCTTTATCCCCTAAAAAAGATTTTAGATCTCCTAAATCTACATAAGAATCTAAGTAAATAGTTATTGTTGTTCCTCCTGTTAGAGAAACATCTTTTTTTATAAAATCGTCATTTTGCTGATAGAATTGGAATAAGTATATGAATGAGAAGATAAGTAAGACTAAAGGGATTATTAGTAATAATTTGTAGTTTTTGTTGTATGCTTCTTTAAGGCTCATTTTTGATGAATGCGCCGGCCGCGATTCGAACGCGGATCAGCTGGTTGGAAACCAGCGATTCTAAGCCATTGAACTACCAGCGCATGATATTATGATTGTTTTTTGTTTTTTAAAGGTTGTTGTGTTCTGTACGCACCCGAAAGCTCAGAGATTAAAAATCTCTGGGACTTCAACTCTTACGAGATTGAAGTGATTTGAACCTATTCAAATCCTTCCTTATATACGCACCCGAAAGGATTTGAACCTTTGACCTTTGGGTTAGGACCCCACTGCTCTATCCAGACTGAGCTACGGGTGCAGTATAGATATATTTATAAGAAAATAAGCATATAAAAATTATATGATTGTTAAGATATTAGGGATTTTTGACATTATTGCTGGGATTTTATTATTTCTTTTATCTATACATATTAAACTTAGTATTTTGCTTATTCCTATAGCTATAATAATGATGATAAAGGGATTATTTGTACTTATGGGGGATATTGCTTCAGGAGCAGATCTTATAATAGGATTGATGTTGTATGGAAGTTTGTTTGTTATTCTACCTAAATTTTTACTTGTATTGGGAAGTATTTTTATTATACAGAAAGGATTGTTTAGTCTGGTTGCATAAAAAAATGCGGAGAAGAGGATTTGAACCTCTGTAGGCACTAAGCCACCAGATCTTGAGTCTGGCCCGTTTGACCACTCCGGCATCCCCGCATAAAAAACACAATAATATTCAGTATAAAAAGTTTTATAAACCACAAATAATAGTATTTTATGAAACGACCATAGTAGTTTGGTAACACCTGTTCCCATTCTGAACACAGAAGTTAAGCACTCTACGTTCCTGGTGTTAGTGTTCGCGAGAATGTTAAGCCAGGGAGTTGTTTCACTTAATGTGAGGTGTAGGCCTCAGTTAATTCTGAGAAAATTAAAATGGAATCAGTCAGAGATTATCTTTCTAGAAAACACAAAGAGATTGTTGAGGGTTACGAGCAAACTAGAGATTATGAAAAAATAAGATGTGAAGATGTTGCTAATGAGGCTGCAATGAGGCTTTTAGCAAGAGGCAGAGTTCCAGATGTTATTAGTTTTAGATTGAAACCTTGGCCTAGATTATTTAGAAAACCTAAACCTAGAAAGTTATATCCAAAAATGTTTGAAGGAAGGATTTGGTGGATGCATCATTATGCTTGCAGATGGAATGAATTGATTTATTGTCCATTTATGGGAGAACCTTCCCCTTCTAACGAATATACTAATGAAATGTTTGGAAAGAAAATAACTCCTTTAGTTATTGTTGGTCAGGAAGAAATAGAGAATCATATTCAAAGATGCATTAGAAGGGTTAATGCTATGTAAATTCTTAAAAGGAATATTTTTAAAGAATAACCTCATTACAAAATGAATGAAAAAGAGGCTAAAATGACAGAGCAAATTGTTATAAAACTTAATGCAAAAAAATTCAAACCTATTCTTGATAAATTTATTGCTAAGGGGTGTGATACTTCCAGAAGTTATTCTGAAGCTGTTGGAAAATTAATTTACTGGACAGATGAATTTATATCTGATAAAAAACCTAGATTTGATAATAAAACAGGTTTTGAATTTTTAGTTTCTAAAGATGCTAAGTCAATGGAGGATTATATGCTCAGATTCATATCAAGATACCATCAATGGACAAAAGATTAAGGTCAGTTTTAGAACTTCTTAAATTTATTTACTAACTCAAGAGTATCTTCTTGCCCTAAGAACATAGATCTACAACAATATCTTTTTAATCCAAGATCATCTAGTACTTTTTTTGCATCTTCTCCTTTATCTGTTCTTTGCTTGAATTCTTCCCATAATTGAGCAATAGGTTTTCCGCACGAGAAGCATCTTATTGGAATAATCATATTATTTACTCATAAACTAGGTTTTTAAATTTTCCTGTATCATACAAATATTTAAATATCGTGTTTCTATAAAAAAGTAGAAAAAAAGGGGATAAAATGAAGAAGTGCATATATTGTGGTACAGAACTAGATAATGATTGTGTAATAGATTTTTGTGATAGATGTGGCATAAGTAACTTTGGAGCAAAGGTTTTTAGAGCTATTGTTGAAAACATGCAACAAGCTAGGGAAAGAGGAGACCTAGACCAAGGAAATATATCATAAAGTCAGGATAAAAAAGCTTTTAAACGCGCTAATTCTAGAAAAATTATGTTAAACAGAAAGAAAGTTAAAACTAAAGGGAAACTCTCTTTAAGCAAATATTTTCAGGAGTTCCAAGAAGGAGATAGAGTGGCTATTGTTAGGGAACATTCAGAGAATCCAAAATTTCCAAAAAGAATACAGGGATTATGCGGAGAAATAAAAGGAACTAGAGGAAAAGCATATATAGTTAAAATTAAGCAAGGGAATAAAGAAAAAATACATATAATGAAACCAGTACATTTAAAAAAACTAAAATAAGCTTATAATTAAAATGATTAAAGAAAGACAAGCATTAAGTATGTGTGAATCAGAAAAAGTACTTGGAAGTATAAAAGAGACAGACAGAACTAAAGAAGCTCAAGCATTTATTAAAAAATTCTGTAAACTAAAACCTGAAAAGGCAGAGAAACTTAAACAAGAGCTTGAGGGACTTAAGTTGCTAAAAGTCAAGCCTCAAGATATTGTTAAAATAATAGAGATTTTACCTGAAGATGCAACAGAACTAAACAAAATCTTCACAGAGGTATCATTAGATGCAGATGAGACAAATAAAATACTTGAGACAATTAAAAACAATAAATAAAGAAAATGAAAGACAAAGAAGAACAAGTTGTGATATTAGAATATCTCCCATATGGATATCCTTTAGAAAAGAAAATGATGCCTATAGCTCAGGCTGTAGGTAAAAAGCATTTTACACTTCTAGAACTTGTTCCTAGAAAAGGAATTAAATTAGAACCTAAAGAAATTGTATATATTGGAGAAGGTAAAAGAGATAAAGTATATTATATACTTGGAAGATTAGATTTTGAAAAATTGACAGAGGCTGGTAAAAATGTGCTTAAAGAGTTTATTGAAGAATATATAAAAGAAAATGAAAAATCCTTTGTAGATTTCTTTAACACAGCAGAAGCAATAAATACAAGATTGCATCAATTTGAGCTACTTCCAGGGTTTGGAAAAAAGCACACAATCGCTATAATTGAAGAGAGGAAAAAGAAACCTTTTGAAAATTTTAGTGATTTGAAAAAAAGAATTTCAAATTTGCCTGATCCAAAAAATGCGATTGTAAAGAGACTAACAGAAGAACTACAAGGAAAGGAGAGGCATAACTTATTTGTACATTAAAAATGGCAGAAGAAAAGAAACAAGAAGAAAAGAAACCGAAACAAGAGAAGCAAGAAGAAAAGAAACCTAAAGAGAAATCTATAGATAAAGAAGTAGCCTCTAGTAGCAAGATAATTAGAATTAAACAGACAGATATCCCTGGAAATAAAAATATATATGCGGGTCTGACAAGAATAAAGGGGGTTTCATGGAGTATATCTAATGCCTTATGTATCTTTCTAAAGATAGATAAAAATAGAAAAGTTGAATCTTTAACAAAAGAGGAATTAGAAAAAATTGAGAATTTTTTAAAGAATCCTGAACTTCCAAAGTTCCTGATAAATAGGAGAAATGATTTTGAGACAGGAAAGGACAAACATCTTATTACAAGTGATTTGGATCTAGCTAAGGAACTTGATATAAAGAGATTAAAGAAAATAAGATCTTATAGGGGATTGAGACATGCAACAGGCCAACCAACAAGAGGTCAAAAAACAAGAAGCAATTTTAGAGAAAATAGGAAAAAAGGAGTAGGAGTTAAAAAGAAATCAAGGGAATAAAAAATATGAAAATGAATTTTCAATTATTTAAATTTAAAGGAAAGATTTAAACATGCCAAAAAGAAAAAGAAAAAATTATAATAGACCAAAGAAGATATATGATAAAGCTAGAATAGATGAAGAAGATCTTTTAGTCAAAAAATATGGGTTGAAGAATAAAAGAGAGATATGGAAAGCTGATTTTGCTATTGGAAAAATAAGAAATATGGCAAAAAAACTTATTACTTCTTCAGATGAAAGAAGACAAGAGTTTATAGACCGGCAAAAGTTAAAAGGATTTCCTGTTGAGACTACTGCAGATATACTTGCATTAAATGCTGAAGATTATTTAAAAAGAAGGCTTCAAAGTATTGTTGTAAAAAAAGGACTTGCTACAAAACATAAACAAGCTAGGCAGTTCATTACGCATAAACATGTTACAATTGGAGGAAATATTATTAATTCACCTTCACACCTTACAACATTAGAGGAAGAAAAAAATGTTGAGTTAAATTTAGTATTGCCTGTAAAGAAAAAAGAAGTGAAAGCAGAAGAAGAAAAGTTTTTAGAAGAAATGAAAGTTGAAGAAAATCCAGAAGGAGATGTCAAAGAGGAGAGTAAAATTGAAGAAAAACCTAAGGAGGAAAAAACTGAATAATGGCAGAAGAAAAAACCCAGATAGAAGAGATAGAAGAAGAACAAAAGAAGAAAGAAAAGGAAGAGAGCAAAGAAGAGGTTAAGGAAGAGAGCAAAGAAGAGGTTAAGAAAGAGAGTAAAGAAGAGGTTAAGAAAGAGAGTAAAGAAGAGGTTAAGAAAGAGAAGAAATCAAAAAAAGAGAGAACAGGAATTCTATATATTAATACTACTGATAACAATACTATTTTGACTGTTACAGATATGGCTGGAAATACTGTATCAAGATCTTCAGGAGGGCAATCAACAAAACAGTCTAGATTAAAGGCAAGTCCGACTGTTGCTATGTTTGCAGCTAAGAAAGTTTCTGAGGAATCTAGGGATGCAGGAATCACTAATCTATATGTTAAAATAAAAGCAAAAACAGGGAGCTCAAAACCTGGATCTGCATCACATGCTGTTGTCAAATCATTGGGAAGGGAAGGATTTAAAATATTGAGTATTATGGAGATAACTAAAAATCCAAGAGGCGGTCCAAAAACTAAAGGTGGAAGAAGAGGTAGAAGGGTTTAAAAATATTCATTTAATCGAATAAATATAAAAAATGATAAAAATAGCAGAAAAATCAAATGAGAAAGTTGTATTTAATACAGATATTCCTATAAGCTTAGCTAATGCTATAAGGAGAAGCATTAATTCTATTCCCATATTAGCCATAGATGAATTGGAAATAAGTAAGAATGATTCTGCATTATATGATGAGGTAATTGCTCATAGAATGGGGCTTGTTCCTATTAAAAATCCTGATTTAAAACTTCCAGAAGATTGTTCCTGTAATGGGAAAGGTTGTAATAAATGTTCTATAAAATACAAATTAAAGGCTAAGGGTCCATGCACTGTTTATTCAGATGAATTGAGTCCAAAAGGAGATGTATCCTATAAAATGCCTATTACAATACTTGATAAAGATCAAGAATTAGAATTTGTTGCTATAGCAAAAATGGGCATTGGAGAAAATCATGCAAAATTTTCCCCTGGATTGTTTTTCTATAAATATAAGGATGATGTAGATGATTTAGAGATAAATGATGAAAAGTTCAAGAAACTTGTAGAAAGTACAGGAAAAGATAACAATCAAGAATTAATAGTAGAGATTGAATCGTGGGGGCAATTAAATGCTAAGGATATTTTTATAAAGGCAGTAGATACCTTAAATAAAGATATCAAAGAATTTTCAAAGCAGATAAAGTAAGGACTTTTTTATTATAGATAAATTAAAAAAACATTAAAACTTCGCATATCATATATGCGGAGATGCCGGAGTAGTCAAACGGGCCACGTTAAGGCCGTGGTGGCTTAGTGCCTACAGGGGTGCAAATCCTCTTCTCCGCATACACAACCTTTTTAAAAAAAAGGTTCTAGGAGTCCAAAAACAGAATAACATGATATCAAAAACAAAGATTAATAAGAGAGCAAAAAGAAAAACAAATGAAGAATTAGCTGAAGCTATAATGATTGCTAAAAAAAATAATCTTCTTGAACTTGCTAAAAAACTTTCTGGATCTACAAGAGATCAGTCTAAGGTTAATCTTAGAGATATAAACAATCTTAAAGAGGATGTCGTGATAGTTGTTGGCAAAGTATTATCTGATGGAGATATTAATAAAAAGACTATTTATGCATTAGGTTTTTCAGATGTTGCAAAAGAGAAATTAAACAAAGCAGGATGTAAATATAAATCTATTTTAGAAGCTCTAAAAGAAAATAATAAACTTAAAGGAAAAATAATGTAATGGCTAAGATAATAATTGATGCAAACGATAGTTCAATAGGAAGAATTGGAAGTTATGTTGCTAAAAAATCATTAGAAGGGAATGAGATGATAATATTAAATTCAGAAAAAGCCATTATTAGTGGAAATAAAACTAACAATATTGAAAAATATAAGAGAATTAGGAAGATGGGAGGAAGTGCTCTCAAGGGTCCTTTTATTTCCAAGGACACAGAAAAAATATTAAAGAGATGCATAAGAGGCATGCTTCCAGATTACAGAAAAGGGAGAGGAAGAGAAGCGTGGAAAAGAATAAAGTGCTATAATGGGATTCCTGAAGAATATAAGGATGAAAAACTTATTAAGATATCAAGAAAGGCTCCAGTAAAGAAAATAAATTTAAAAGAGCTAAAAGAAAAGCTATAAAATGGTATATAATGAAAATATGATGACTGTTGCTGGAAAAAGAAAAACAGCTATAGCAAAAGCTACGATAAAGAAAGGTTCAGGAAAGATAACAATTAACAATATTCCTTATGAAAATCTTCAAAGATTTCACAAACTTATGATAAAAGAACCTATTGATATTACTAAAGAAGTTTTGAAGAAATTTGATTTTGATGTTTTTATAAACATTAAGGGAGGGGGTTCTGAGAGCCAAATAGAGGCAGCAAGATTAGCTATTGCAAAAGCTGTTGTAAAATTTACAGGAAGTGAAGAATTAAGAAAGGCTTTTTTAGTGTATGATAAAAATCTTTTAGTGGCTGATACAAGAAGAAAAGAACCTAATAAGCCAGGGGATAGTAAAGCTCGATCCAGAAGGCAGAAGTCATTTAGATAATTCTAAGATTTGGTCATATATGCCCATTATTAAATTATATTGTTTTTTGTCTGAGTCCTTTGAAGCATCATACTCAGATTGGATTTTTTGATATATTATCTTAGCTTCATTAATATCCCTGCTATCTATATACATTTGTGCTTGATTTATCAGTGCTTCTATTGTCTTCTCTTCTGGATTCTCTTTTTTTCCTGATGTTATCTTTTGTTCTTCTTCTATCTCTTTCTTAGCTTCATTAACAACTTCCTGATTTTCTGATTCCTCTTCATCCTCACTTTTTCCGAGACCTATAATTAAGCTTAAGATTGCCCACAAAAGAGAGATTAGACCTCCTGTATAAAAGAAATAATACCATTGGAGCATTATTGATTGTAGAAGTGCTTGTGCAGATTCATATTGAGTAACATCCGTAAAATTTCCAAATGACCTAAACCACTGTATATGGTTTTTAGCAAAAAAGTCTAGAAATACAAATGAACCTTGTTTTATAGACTGGATTATTATTCCTATAATTATGAAGAATAATGTCCAAACTAATGGAAATCTTAATTTTTTTGCTATCATCCTCTTTTTCATCTTTTGTTCTCGAATTTTTGTTGAACTCTATTAAATAACTCAGCAGAGATTATTGGTTGATGGCTTCCCTGTATAATCTGATTGTCAAACTTCACCTTACCTATATAAGTAAAATTCTTTAAAATCTTTTTGATTCCATTTACAGATATCTTATGGTTTCTGGATATCTGATTTAGGCTTTCTCCTCTTGAAAACTCTTCAAATATCTCTCTAACTTCATCAAAATTTTCAGCAGGCATCAAATTTCCATCTTGCATTTTATATCCAAAGGGAGGCCTTGATACTATTTTTCCTTTTTTTGCACTTGCCATCATCCCTTTTTTGAGATTGTTATTATCTGATCTATATTTCCTGAAAGTCTCTAACTGTTGCCAGTCTAGTTTTTCATCAATATAATCATTAAAATCATCTTCTTGGGCTGGGGCAAAAGTATTACATACTGAGCAGAGAACAGCATCATACCTAACAACAAGTCCTTCACCTAAGGGAGAGTAATAGCTACATTTTTTACACCTGAATCCTGCTTTTTCCAATAACTGCTTTGATTTTTCTTGATTCATTTTAATAATCTGTTTAAATCTTTTTTTGTTTGTTTATTATCTTTATATAAAATTGTTTTCATACCAAGTTTCTTTGCTGGTTTTAGATTCCATGATTGATTATCGATGTAAACGGTTTCTTGGGGTCTGAGTTTTAATTTTTTTAAAACAAGTTTATAGATTTTTGGATTTGGTTTTCTTATTCCCACATCACAGGAGATTATAGTCGGATAGAAATTTTTCTTGAATTTTCCTATTAATGCATCCTTTGATAAATACCATTGATCAGATAATATAGATATCTTATAGCCCTGTTTTTTAAGATTATAGGCAAATTTCAACAGATCTTTATTTTTTTTGAAATTTTTTTTATAAATCTTTACCCAAAAAGTTTCTAGTTTTTTTGGAGTAGTTTTTAGGTTTTTTGATATTATTGATATTGCTTTTTTCCTTGAGATCTTTCCTTCTATTGAATCTGAGTAAGGGGTATCTAAAGAGTCAAACCATTGATCTAGAGAAACTTTAAATTTTTTAGCCATCTTAGTATGGATATTCAGTTCCCTATGTCCTCTTAGTGCATTCTCAGAGTATTTTTCTAACTGAAGCACCCCTCCAACATCAAATATTACTGCTTTTATTTTATATCTCATTTTAACAATTTTTTCATCTTCAATGCATCTCCAAGAGGATCCGGAGATTCATTAATTATTGTGCAATTTATCTTATGTTTTTTTAGTGCTTTAAAAAGTTCCTTTATATCTTTTTCAGGAGTTAGTACATGCCTCTTTTCTCCTTTTTCTCCATATTCTATGCCTGCAAAATGAGCATGAATATAACCTAGGGATTTTATTTTTTTAGCCATCTCTTCATAAGACAGCTTTCCCTGATATCTTGCTTTTAAGTGAGCAAAATCAACTGTTAAATGGCATCCTGTTTGTTTTTTTAATTTTATTAGATCTTCTAAATCTCCAAACTGGCTCTGCTTACCTGTTGTTTCTGGGGCAAGAATCACATTCCATTTATTTTTCTTTATTTCTTTTTGAAGCTCAAGAATTTGAATTTTCATATTCTTATATGCTTCTTCTCTCTCCATACCTGAATAATAACCCAAGTGTATTACAATATACTTGGCTCCAACTAAATCCCCTATCTCACAACATTTAAGAATTCTTTTTTTAGAAGCTTCTATCTTTGCTTTTTCCTTAGAATTAAGATTTATATAATAAGGACTGTGTATTGATAGTTTAAGGTTTAATTTTTTATTTAGTTCTCTTATCTTTTTAGCCTGAGTAGGAGTCATCCATATTCCATATGTGAATTCTATTTCAACTGCATCTAAACCTGATTCCTTGATTTTTCTGAATCCTTCTTCTCCGCTACCTCCTGATCCAGCAGGACCTATTGATATTCTACTCACTCTCTATTTCCTCTTTTATTTTTTCAAAGCAAGATTTACATAGGTGATATTTTTTTACATTATTCTCATTAGGAGGGCTAAATAATAATGCTCCATAATCTTCTAGTTCTTTTTTGCACTTATCACATATTGGGTTGATGCTCATATTTAAGTTAATAGAGGAAAGTTTTTATAGTCTTTGTTTTTATTTTTTATATGACAAAAAAGGGCCAAATTTGGAAATGCGAGATATGTGGAAATATTATACAAGTTCTTCATGAAGGTGCAGATTCATTAGTTTGTTGTGGCAAACCAATGGTATTGCAAGAAGCACATTTAAAAGATCCTGAAAAAGGAGAAAAGCACATCCCCTTAATTGAAAGAAATAAAGTCAAGGTAGGAAGTGTAGAGCATCCAATGGATGAAAAACATTATATCGAATGGATAGAGGCCACAGATGGAAGTCAAATAGCAATAGTATTCTTAAGTCCTGGAGAGAAACCAGAGGCAGAATTTTGTTTTAAACCAATAGCTAGCAGGATATATTGCAATATCCATGGTTTGTGGTCAAATAAATGATAGGAGGTCAGAATGTTATCAGATATACCAAAAGATCTTTCAAAAGTTTCTAAAGAAGATATAGATAAGGAGATTTTAAGAGTAGGAATTATTGCAGAGTTGGATGCTGTTAATCTTTATGAGCAGCTAGCAGCTAAAACAAATGATTCCGATATCAAGAAAATCTTATTAGATATTGCAAAAGAAGAGAAAACACATGTAGGAGAGTTCGAAGCCCTACTTTTAGAAAGAGATAAGCAACAAGTTGATGAATTAGAAGCAGGAAAAAAAGAAGTAAAAGAAGAACTTTCAAAGTAAAAGCTAACTTTCTTTTTAAGAAAAAGAAACCAAGCCAAAGAAAAATTAATATGAAAAAAGAAGATTTTATTCTAGAACCTAGAAATAAATATAATTATAATGCTGATCCTAAGAAATTTTATGATATTATAATAATTGGTATGGGAATAGTTGGTTTTTCAACAGCTATGTATGCTTCTAGACTTGGTTTGAAGGTATTGATAATTGGAGAGAGTGTTGGAGGAACATTGGCTCTAACAGATAATGTTGAAAACTGGCCAGGTATTGTCTCTACATCTGGAATGAAACTTGCCCAGCTTGTTGAAGCGCATGCAAAAGACTATCCCATAAATATCCTAACTGCTAGAGTGGAGAGTGTTGAGAAGATTAAAAAATCAGAAAAAATAAATTTTAAAATTAAAACTAAGGATAAATCATTTACAGGAAAAGCTATTGTTTTTGCTACAGGGACTAAAGTCAGAGAATTAAATGTGGATGGAGAAAAAGAGTTTAAAGGGAAAGGGGTGAGTTATTGTGGATTGTGTGATGGACCTCTATTTAAGGATAAGATAATAGGGATTGTTGGAGGAAATGATAGTGCTGTTAAAGAAGCTTTGCTTCTAAGTAAATATGCAAAGAAAGTTTATATTATATATAGGAAGGAAAAGCCAAGGGCAGAACCAATAAATATGATTAGATTAGATAAAAAGATTAAAGAAAAGAAAATAGAAGTGATTAATAATACAAATATAATTGAGATAAAGGGAGACAAGTCAATGACAAAGGTTGTATTCGACAAATCCTATAGGGGCAAGAAAGAATTCTCATTACAAGGATTGTTTATTTATATTGGGCATATTCCATTAAGTGATCTTGCAAAAAAACTTGGAGTTAAACTAAATGATAAATCAGAGATCATCATCAATAGAAATTCTGAAACAAATATTAAAGGAGTGTATGCAGCCGGAGATGTTACAGATACTGAATTTAAACAAGCAATAACAGGAAGTGCAGAAGGAGTAACTGCTGCGTATCATGCTTATGAGTATGTCAACAAGGGAGAGTTTGTATTGCCTTGTGATGAATGTGAGTAATTAATAAGATGATAGAAATAATAAGTGGGCTGGCTATATTATTCTTTTCTATGATCATACAAGTAATAATTCCACCTATTCCTGCTGAATTGATTGTCATTAGTGCTGGAAAGATATATGGTGTATTAATTGCCACTATTGTGGCAGGTACTGGCTTATTTGTTGGGGGAGTTCTTGTCTATATGTTTGGATATTGGTTGCAAGAGAAGTTTAAGATATTTAATAATAAAAAAGCAAGAGAGGTTATAAATAAGATAAAAGAACATGAGAAGATTATATTATGGATTAGGATACTCCCATATAATCCTTCGGACATCATATCTTATGGAGCCGGTATTATCAGAGTAAGGAAGGCTACTTTTTTGAGGATAAGTTTCTTCACTTCATATATAAGATGTTTCCTTTTGGCTTGGCTAGGAAGTTATATTACAAATGTTAAATCTACATTACAGGTGATAGGGATATTGATTATATCTGCTATTGTAGCTCATGTGATTGTCTATAAAAGGAAAAAGAAAAAGTAACCTATTTAAATATGATTTTGTTTGAGATAATATGAAGAAAAAAAAGAAAGGCAAAGCTATTGATGTTTTTTGGTTTTTATTTTCAATAGCCTTGTTTATATTATTCTTATTTTTTGTTAAAGAGTTTGGAAATCTTACCTTAACACTTTATATAGTCATATGTGTCTTTGCATTTGTCAAATTAAAAACAATAAAAAATCCTTGGATACCTGGACTAGTTGCATTTGGATTTTTCTTGACAAATGTAGCTTTTGCATCTTTATTTCCTTTAATAAATGAGAATCTAAACAAAGATTTAGCGTCAATTATTACGGCTATAGTAATTGTGATATTCTTAGGGGTTATATATCAAGGAAGTAAAAAACTAAAGAGAACTTAATTTTCCTCAGATTCATATTCTAAAAAAGGGTCTTCTATTGTTAATTCATAGGCTTCTGCGTCACTAACTCCGCAATAAAGTTTAGCTAAACCATTCTTCATCCTGATTAAGCCACCTGGAAAGATGACATTATATAAGTCATCTTTTTTTGCTTCTCCTTTTGGAATTTCATTTCTTGTTGCAAGTATTTTCATTCCTGAAAATTCTCTTGTTTCGTGATCAAACATAAAAGAAATAGGATAGTAATATCTGTTTTTATCTCTCCCATACCTTGCTATATGTCCTATTATTCCTAATCTTCCATTTTTTAATAGATGAATTTCATTAACCCCTCCCCACTCTCCTCTTGCAAATTGATTCTTTATTATTTCAGCTCTTGATAATACTCTTGGAGTTATGCTTTTGGAAGAACTAAGGATTGTAAATCCTATCTTCCCTCTTCTCCCTTTTTTTCCTCTTGGTCTCGTAAAAACAGCTATGTTTTTGCTTGGTAAAAGTAAGAATCTTATATCCTTCATACCCCATGGCCCCCTTGTAAAGTAATTTATATTATCTAAACTCCTACACCTATAGAATGCTGTTCTGAAACTTAGATTAAGATCAGATTTTTGTATTACCTCTACTCCTCCAATAAAAAATGAATCATTGAAAGGAGAAATAAATGGATCTTGTAAATCAAAAACAGGAAAATTCTCACATAAATGCCATCCTGACTGACCTTTTTTTCTTTTGAAGAACATTGTTCTAGAGCCTATTTCATGTTCTCTTGGTTCTACTCTTCCAAGAATATAATTTGTTCTTTTTATTTTGAATGGAGCTGTGATATTATATACATCCTTGCCATTTATACCTATAAAATTGAGCTTTCTCGTTCTTTTCACAGATTTCTTATCATAATGGCCTAATAAAGTCTTAATCTTATGCCCTGTAATCATTTTATTCCTCTTTTATATAATAAGAAAAAGCCATATAAAAATTTAATTGACAAAAGGAATATTTAAAAATAAGGTATTCTTAATAGAATTATCAAAAAGGGGGTAAAAATAATGGAAGGACAAAAAACTAGTGACTCTAAGTTATTTGCATTTCTTGGAGTATTATTGACATTTGTAGGATTTATAATTGTTTTACTTGCTAAAAAAAATGACCAATATGCTATGTATTATGGAAAACAAGGACTAATAATTGGAGTCTCATATTTCATTCTATTTATCGTGAATATGATACTGGCCTTTATTCCTGTAGTAGGTTGGATACTAGGGATCATATTATATCTTTTAATGCTGGTCTTATGGATAATAGGAATAGTATATTCATTTAGCGGTGAAATGAAACCAATTCCAATAATTGGAAAATTTGCAGAAAAAATAAATCTTTAATTTTTTATTTTTTAATATGCTAAAAAGCTATGAAAGAAATATATGGTTAGCAGTAGTTATTATACTTATAGCTGTAATAGTTTTGTTTTATATGAGGTCTAATATTAAAGAAAGAGATGTTCAGTCTATACTACATGGAACTAAAAATATAACAGGTTTAGAATTAGTTAAGAATCCAGAAGAATATAAAGACCAAGAAGTTGTTGTAGAAGGAAAAGTTGTTCAATTTTTAGATAGAGGGTATAATCTCGCAGTAGATGATGGTATAAAAATCATTAATTTTCCATTAAAATATAATAAGCTATTTACATGTGTAAACTACAGATTAATAGGAACTGTTAAACAAGATGAGGAAGGTTTTTATCTGGATATAAGAGAAGTTGAGTGTTTAGATACTGGGGAGTTGCTAGCACCTTTATAGATAATTTTTTAAACCCTTTTTTGTTGGGAGTTTGGGGAGAATTCTAGGTGATCAATAGACTATGGAAGGAACAGAAAGAGAATTTAAACTAAAGTAGGGACTAGTATCAGAAGTACTTAGAGGCAGAGGAAAAGAAGTAGAAAATTATGAAGACCTATATGGTATAAATCATGGATTAGTAATTCCTAATGTTGTTGGTGTTTTTCAAGAAGAAAGTGATGGT
>Ga0272442_10001073_pt1 | contig 42170 bp, 43 predicted proteins | sample SSMForm2O_FD_200262 | JGI IMG/M metagenome (GOLD analysis project Ga0272442, IMG submission 200262) | Marine sediment archaeal communities from Little Sippewissett salt marsh, Falmouth, MA, United States - SSM-Form-2O | ecosystem: Environmental > Aquatic > Marine > Wetlands > Sediment ...
TTTTCGACCGGCGCCAAACGCGCAGTATTCACCCGTCGTCGACATGTGGGCGGGTTAGTGGGGTGGTTGTGGTTCGGTGGTGTGGCTGAGTAGGTCTGCGGGTTGGCAGTGGAGTGCTGTGCAGAGTGCGTTGAGGGTGGTGAATCGTATGGCTCGTGCTTTGCCGGTTTTGAGGTTCGATAGGTTGGCTTGGGTGATGCCGACTCTGTTGGAGAGTTCGGTGAGGGTCATCTTTTGGTCGAGGAGGAGTTGGTCGAGGTGCACTTCGATAGCCATGGGTTGCTCCTCGTCAGATGGTGAGGTCTGCGTCGGCTTGCAGGTGTGTTCCGTAGCGGAAGGCTTCTGCGAGGGCGACGATGACCAGACCGATGAACAAGTAGGTGAGGTTCAAGGTGATTCGGGCTTCGATGTGTAGGCCTTCTGCGGCGACGGTGTCCATGACTATGAGAGATGTAGCCCAGTGGAGTCCTTGGATTAGGAACCCGAAGGTGGGGATGAGGATGCCGATGGCCCGGATTCGGTTGGCGTTTGGTTCGGCGAACGGTGTACCGGTTGAGAGTGTTTGGAGGATGCGCCGGAGCAGCACCAGTAGTGCGAGTGAGGCTGCGGCGTAGGCGAGGATCTTGGCTGCTGAGAGGGCAATGATGGTTGCGCTCTTGTCGGTGAACGTGACGACTCCGACAGCGTCGTGGATGGTTCCTGTTCCCCATGATTCACTGGTGAGTGTGTAGGTGTCTTCGTCGGGTGTGAACTCCATCGGTGTTTCGAGTGCCGAGTCGGTGAACACAATGGCGAGTAGGAATATGACTGCCACGACTGCGGTGATGGCGATGCCGATCTCGGTGAGTCGTTGCAGGATCTTCGGGAGTCGGTTGGGTGTTGGCATGACTTCCACCTCCATATCGTTTAACGATAATACTATATCGATAAACAATCAAGCCGAGGGTTTCAACACCGACCCGTTTCCGGCATTCCGTACGGTCTGACGGGTAGCTCATGGGTGAGGATATAGGGATAATCCGTGGGGGGTTTGGTGGACGGTGGGTGGTTGTTGTGGGACTGTGCGTGGCGGTGGTCCCGTCGGGGCCGGAGAGGATGTCTGCCATGTCTTGGTCTCCGTGTCTGGTTCGTTGCGCGGCGTCTGATGGGCGGGTGTTGATTCGTCTTGGTTATGGGGCGGTGGATGATTATCTCGAGTTCCTTGCGGCGCGGTGTCGGCCGAACACGGTGATCGCGGCAGGGTCCGATTTGAAGATCTTCTTCACGGTGGTGGGGAAGGATCCGGTCGGGGTGACGACGGCGGATGTGTTGGCGTTCATCACGGCGCAGCGGTCGGCTGGTGACCCGAAGGTGATCCGGCTGGTGGATGGCGAGTCGGGGTTGTCGGCGCGGACGATCAAGCGTCGGTTGTCGTCGTTGTCGTCGATGTATGCGTTCCTGGTGGCGAGGGGTGATGTGGATGCGAATCCGGTGCCTGCGGGGTTGCCGACGCGCCGGTTGCCGCGATGGCCGCGGACAGCCTGTCGGCGTCGCGGATGGGTCAGGCAAAACGTGTTGTGTCTGCGGTGCTGGCCCAGGCTGTCGACGACGGTCTCATCGGGCGGAATCCGACAGACACGGTGAAGGTACCAAAGACACGCGAACGGGATCAACGACATCTGACAGCCGAGCATGTGACTGACCTGGCCGATGCGGTTGATCAACGAATGCGAGGTGGTGCACAGCTGGTCAAGCTCCTCGCCTACGGTGGCCTTCGTTGGGGCCAGGCTGTGGCGCTGCGGTCCAACAACGTGGATGTATTGCGGCGCCAAGTTCACGTGAGGGAGTCGGCCACTCTGGTCAACGGCACTCTCGTTTGGGGTCCCCCGAAATCGCATCGGTCCCGCACAATCGTGATGCCTGCGTTCCTGATCAACGAGATGGCCCCCACACTGTTCGGTAGTGATCTCGTGTTCACGTCATCCACCGGTCGGCCTCTCCGTTCACCAAATTTCTTGCGGAGAGTGTGGAAGCCCGCGGTGGCCGAACTCGGGCTTGGTGGTCTGGTGCCACATGACCTGCGACACACAGCCGCCAGTCTGGCGATTTCAGCTGGTGCGAGTGTCAAAGCAGTGCAGAGAATGCTCGGTCATTCCTCGGCGCAGATCACTCTCGATCGGTACACACATCTCTTCGAAGATGACCTCGAGAGCCTCGCAGAATCGATGGATGCTCATTACAGTGCGGCCCAGGTGCGGCCCAAACCCGATTTGGACGGTGTTTCTGACCTGCCCGGAAGGGCCAGAAAGGTAGATATACCAAGGGTTTCGTAACATCCTGCCCTCGTAGCTCAGGGGATAGAGCACCGGTTTCCTAAACCGGGTGTCGGAGGTTCGAATCCTCCCGAGGGCGCTGGTGCAATCCAATCTCAAAGCGTTCGCTGTCGTCGATGCGCGGAGCGCCGCTGCAACAGCTCGAACAACGGCAGGAGGCTCGACCATTTCCCCGTGCGACACCGCAGCGGGTGAGGACACTCTCCGTCACCCGGCCGAGGCCGTCATGGGGCGTCGGGAGCCGTCCTGTCAGTTCTCCATGAGCGGGTTCCAGACCTCCCACACTTTTCCGACGAGCTCAGGGCCGGGCCTCAACGTTGGATCGCCGGGCATCCAGCCGGCGGGGGTGGCTTCGGCACCTTCGGACTCGCGCACCAACTGGAATGCCTGCACCTGACGGATTGTCTCGTCGATGCGTCTGCCCACGGGCGGCGTGAGCACTTCCATTGCCTGGATCACGCCGTCCGGGTCAATGATGAACCGGCCGCGCATCTCGATTCCTTGAGCCTCATCCCAAACGCCGTACGCCCGCCCGATGTTTCCCGCTTGGTCCGATGCCATGTCAAACGGCACACCGCCGTCGACCATCTTCGAGAGTTCGTGGTCATTCCACATCTTGTGAACGAAGTGGCTGTCGACACTCACCGAGATGACTTCCACGCCGAGTTCCTGCAAGTCTGCATACTTGTCGGCGACCGCCGACACTTCAGTCGCTCAGACGAAGGTGAAGTCACCGGGATAGAAGCACAGCAGCACCCACTTCCCGGCGGAGTCCGACAGTCGGACGGGGTTGAAGCCACCGTTGTGATAGGCGGGAGCGGTGAAGTCGGGGGCTTGCTGTCCTACGCTCACGCTCACGTGAACCTCCTGTAGCGAATCGTCTGACCGTGCCGACACATGGTCTTCCGAGAGCCGATCGCCTCCAACAGTGCCGGTTACCCGGCCACATCCGACGGTGTCATCGGCCATCATTTCCCTCTCAGTTGACCTCTCAATGATAGTGAACGACCAAACCCCCAATCTCCCGGACGAAGCCTTTTGTCACGGCTCGAGGGTCGGCCCCACGGAAACTGCTGACGGACCGGCGCTCGCCGCCCGAACAGCGCAGAGGTTGGTGGACACTTGGAGGAACGAGTCTTTCCGAGGGCGCCAGCGCTCCGACGCAGTTTCTCCACCCGATTCCTGCTCGGGATCGGATCTCTCAAGAACGGACCTGCTCACTCGTCGAAGAAGGATTCCATGTCATCGAATGCACCGGTGAACATGGCTTCCACAATGGCCTCGACACACGGTCCGGCATTGTCTGGATCGTCGGCCATGAGACGAGCCGCGTGCTCTTCCGTATCGCTCACGAAAGCCGAGAGATCGTCGGCGGACGCACCCGAGCTGATCATGTCTTGGACCTCGGCGGCGTACTCCGCACAAGACGACGAAGACGTGGTGCCGCCACACGACGTAGCAACGACAGCGATTACAACGAGCATTGATCGAATTCGTTGCATCCAAGGGCATCGGAAACGGATACAGCCTCCTTGACGGGTACCGTCACGGACTCAATCGGTAGCCGACCGGAACGTTCCGATCCACACACCCTCCCGGATTGAGACGGCGACCTGGTCACCGTGCGCTGCAACCGACGTACTGCTCATCGTCGGACGAAGACCGGAGCCGACTGCCCTACCGACGCTCGGTCGGCCCGATCATTGCCGTTGTCCGGCATCGGCGCAAAGCCCGCGACGAGTTTCGCCGGTGCCCACGGATCTTCCTACACTCAGAGGGATCCTTGCGAGATCGGTCTGACATTCGTACGACCTGAACCGCAGAGGCGAATAGCCAGCATCCCGCAGAAGGAAGAACGATCACTCCCATCGCCATCAGCCTCGACAATGTCTCGAAGCAATTCGAAGGCGCAGCCAACCCGGCGGTGACGTCCCTGAACCTCAACATCGAGGAGGGATCGATCGTCGTTCTGATCGGCCCATCGGGTTGCGGCAAGACGACCACCCTGCGGATGATCAACCGCTTGATCGAACCCACGTCCGGCCGCATCGAGATCAACGGCAAGGACGTCACGCAACGCCCCGTGGCCGAACTCCGCCGCGAAATCGGATACGTGATCCAGCAGGTGGGCCTCTTCCCACACCAGACAATCGCCGGGAACATCGCCACGGTACCGAAGATGCTGGGCTGGGGAAAGCAGCGGGTCTCCGATCGGATCGATGAGCTCGCTGATCTCGTGGGCCTCGAGCCATCGTTGCTGGACCGATATCCGGACGAGCTCTCGGGAGGCCAGCAGCAGCGGGTGGGCGTGGCGCGAGCACTGGCAGCGGACCCGCCGGTATTGCTGATGGACGAACCTTTCGGAGCCGTGGACCCCATCGTGCGGACGCGACTCCAGGATGAGCTCCTCGAGCTGCAGGCCAGGGTCGGCAAGACCATCGTGCTCGTCACTCACGACATCGACGAGGCACTGAAGGTCGCCGACCGGATCGCATTGCTCAACGTCGGCGGCATTCTCGAGCAGTATTCCCCTGCCGACGAGCTACTGGCGGAACCTGCGAACCAATTCGTCGAGGAATTCGTTGGGGAGGACCGCAGTGTCAAACGGCTGCAGCTGAGAACCGTCGCCGATATTCCATTCCACCGGGGACCGGTCGTGGCCGCCACCGACGGGGTCGCTGCGGCGCGCAGCATCATGCGGGAGTACTCGTCCGAGTGGGTTGGTGTGACTTCGGAGAACGTGTTCTTGGGGTGGGTCCATGTCGAAGACCTCCAAGACGGAGTTCCGCTCGAATCTGCGCCTCGATCCGTTCCGGCTGCGCAGGTGCAACCCGGGAGCACGTTGCGCAACGCCATGCAGATCATCATGACCTCACACACGTCGGCTGCGGTCATCGACAACGAAGGACTATTCGGTGGAGTCGTCACACTGGAGCTGATCCGCGCCAGCCTCGAGGCGGAGACGGGATCATGATCCCGTTGTTTGGCCAAGCGCCCAATCCGATCGTCCGGTGGGAGTACTTCATCGATGAGTGGGATCAGATCCAACGTGCGTTGATCGAACACCTGGAACTCACGGTGTACGCGGTGACGCTCGGACTCGTCGTTTCAGCCGGCCTGTCTGCGATCGCTCTTCGCTTCCGCCGAACAGCTGCACCCATCAACGGCGTCACCGCCTTCCTCTACACAATCCCGAGCGTCGCTCTGTTTGGCATCCTGGTTCCCTACTTCGGCCTGAGCAGGCTCAGTGCCGTCCTGCCGCTCGCCGCCTACACCCTGCTCATCCTGGTGACCAACATCGTCGCAGGTTTCAACTCGGTGTCTCCGGAAGTACGAGAGGCCGCCGACGGCATGGGTATGACGCCTGCTCGCAGGATTCTCCACGTGGAGTTGCCCTTGGCGATGCCGTACATCGTGGCGGGTCTCCGCATCGCCGTGGTCTCAACGGTGGGGCTCGTGACGGTCGCTGCCATCATCGGTCAAGGTGGTCTCGGGCGTCTCATTCTCGACGGCCTGCGGCGAGCCTTCTGGACACCGATGACCATCGGTGCTGCCCTGTCGATCCTGCTCGCTTTGGCGCTCGATGGGCTGATCCTTGGCGCTGGCAAGTGGCTCACTCCTTGGGCCCAACGCGGAAGAAGTGCACTGTGACGTTGCTCGGTCAGGCTCCAGTCCCGCGGGATATCGGGGTCTTCGAGTGGTTACTCGACCCCAACAGTTGGACGGGGCCCGACGGCATTCTGGTGTCGCTCGCCAATACCGTCATCTTGTGCGCAGTCGTCGTTGTCGTGGCCATCGTCACCATGGTGCCGCTGGCTTCGTGGCTGGCCCACACCCGGCGCGGGGAAGTGTCCGTGTCGTGGACGGTCACGCTGAGTCGAGCCATTCCAACATTTGCCGTTGCCGGTCTTCTTGTGCCGATCTCGCTTCGCAGCGGCTGGGGCTTCGAGCCGTGGCCGATCTTCATCGCTCTGCTGCTCCTCGCCCTGCCGCCGATATTCCTCAACACGTACACGGCAATCCAGCAGGTGGATCCCGGCGTGGTCGACGCCTCTCGGGCCATGGGCTACAGCGAAACCAGCGTCTTGGTCCGTGTGGAGCTGGCGCTCGCTACGTCGGTGATGCTCGCCGGCGTGCGCGTTGCAGCCGTCACCGTTGTTGCGACGGAACCGATTCGTGCCTTTCTCGGAGGAGACGGTCTCGGCCGCTATGTGCGCGACGGGCTTGGACAGAACAACGACGCGCTCGTCATTGCAGGCGCTATGCTCATTGCGGGTCTGGCCGGTCTGACTGCACTGTCCTTCCGGCTGATTGAACGTTTCGCGCTCCCCGACGGAGTGCGCCGACTTGCTACGACCACAACCCGGTAGGAGGATTCCGTGAGAGTTCCTGTGCTCAGAAAGCTTGTTGTCATATTGATGGCACTGACCGTCGTCTTGACCGCCTGCGGCGACGACAGTGGCTCAACAGCCGACGGACCGACGATTCGCCTCCGTGGCCAAGACTTCAGTGAAGCCGTGACCATTGCCGAGGTCTACGGCCAGTACCTGCAGGCCAAGGGCTACGACGTCGAGATCCTGACTCCGGCCGGGTACCGCACCGAGGCGATCGACGGGCTTCGCAATGACGAGCTCGACCTGATCGTGGACTACATCGGCGGTTCCCTCACCGCCCTCGCACCGGACGCAGCGACGTCGTCGGATCCCGACGAAGTCGTAGCAATCATCGGTCCGGCGTATGAGGAGATCGGTGCCACACTTCTCGACTACTCACCGGCGGTCGACGGCGACGCCTTTGTGGTGCGGGGCGATTCGCCTGCGAGCACGATCAGCGACGTTGCCGAACTCGGATATGTATTCGGTGCATCTGCACAGTGTTTCGAGCGACCCCAGTGCTACCTCGGCTACACCGACCCTGCGATCTACGGCATCGCCTTCGCCGACACCGTGACGATCGAATTCGGCCCCCTGCTGGGTGAAGCGCTTGCCGCCAACGAGGTCGACGCCGTGGTGTGGAACACAACGGCGCCCCAGATCATCGAACAGGGTTTCAAGGTCCTCGAGGACGATCAGGGGCTGCACCCGGCACAGAACATCGCACCCATCATCTCGTCGAACGTGCTGGCCGAGTACGGCGACCAGTTGAGCGATGACCTCAACGAACTCAGCGCCGCGATCAGCACCGACGATCTGCTGGCGTGGAACACGGAAACAGACATCGCCAAGCGCGAGTCCGATGACGTTGCCACTGAATGGCTCGAAGCCGAGGGTCTCAACTAGGCGGCGCCCTTCGCGTCTTCGCATGTCAGCGAAGGGTGCTCACCCGGTTCTCTGAACCGGGTGTCGGAGGTTCAAACCTCCCGAGGGCACCTCTCAGAGGATGCGCACGTGATGGCGGTAGGCAGGGCTACTCGGTTGCGACGGCGATCGACTCTTCGGTGACAATCGGAGGCGCCGCGGTCGCGCAACCGGCTGCGGCACGCCACCTCGACGTGCCGCCACGGATCACGTCGCGCAGCGCCTTCGTGCTCTATCTCCTCGGCGTGATCGCAACCGAGGGACAGCACGTTGATGATCGCCGCATCGATCCAACGCACAGCGCTGCCGGGAACAGGCCGGCCAGTTGCACAAACTCCATACCGCGAGATCCCCTGCTCGGCCAACGCGGCCGTACCAGACACCGTCTTCCAAGGGGCCGAGCGCAGCGGGGCCGCCAAGTGATTCGCGTACGTCGGTAGGTTGGGCTGACGACGAAGGAGGTTTCCATGGACTTCGCATGCCCGAGCTGCGGCGACCAGCTCGTCATCGAGGCCGATAGATCGGTCGAACCGGACGACGTGGTCACGCCCGACGACTTCATGCGGCTGCGGTACAGCCTGTCATCGACCGCCCGGTGGTCGTGTCGCGAGCACGGGGCCATCGGACGGGTCACCGTTGCTGTGATCGACGATCATGTGGAGTTCGTGCCACCGGACGACGTGCTCTGATTGGGCTTCGTGGGGCGGCCAGGCGGCCCGGGTGATGTGCGGCCAACGGAGGTCGGCCGCGGCGCAGCCCCAGCATGAAGGGCAGGTCGCGGCCGCCCTCCCTGCGAGCAGCGGCCGGGTGCTCTTTCCCGGCGCGGCTCACTGCCACCTGTTCAGCGACCGGGTTGTGCACTAGGCATCCGGGAGCACGCGCGTTCGTAGCGGCTTCGATCGAGGCCGCAGCGGGAGAAGCCCGACGGCGTGCGGGCGCGACCACGGCGCCCGACGCACCTAGTCTGCATCACCGTATGGCTGTTGATCCCCGCGTGCTCCGTCCACCGCTCTGGTACAAAGATGCGGTCATCTACGAAGTCCATGTCCGCGCCTTCGCAGACTCGAGCGACGACGGTATCGGCGACTTCCCGGGCCTCACCTCTCGACTCGACTACCTGAGCCGCCTCGGAATCGACACGATCTGGCTGCTCCCCTTCTACCCGTCACCCTTGCGGGACGACGGCTATGACATCGCCGAGTACTACGACGTGCACCCCAGCTACGGCACACTCGACGACTTCAAGGAGTTCCTGGATGCGGCCCACTCACGCAACATGCGGGTGATTACCGAGCTGGTCATCAACCACACCTCCGACCAGCACCCGTGGTTCCAGCGAGCACGGCGGGCCGAGGCCGGAACCGCTGAGCGCGACTTCTATGTGTGGAGCGACACACCGGACAAGTTCGCCGACGTACGCATCATCTTCCAGGACTCGGAGACATCGAATTGGGCGTGGGATCCGGTGGCCGGGGCCTACTTCTGGCACCGATTCTTCTCCCACCAGCCCGACCTCAACTATGACAGCCCGCTGGTTCGTGAGGCGATCACGGACGTGCTCAGCTTCTGGCTCGACCTTGGCGTCGACGGTCTGCGCCTCGATGCCGTCCCCTACCTCTTCGAACGCGAGGGGACCAACGGGGAGAACCTGGCCGAGACCCATGAGGAGCTGAAGCGGCTCAGGTCGTTCATGGACGAGAACTACGAGAATCGCATGTTGATCGCTGAGGCGAACCAGTGGCCCGAGGACTCGGTCGAGTACTTCGGCGACGGCGACGAATGCCACATGGCGTTCCACTTCCCGCTGATGCCGCGTTTGTACCTGGCGCTCGAACGCGAGAACCGGCTTCCCATCATCGACATCCTGGAGCAGACTCCCGCGATCCCGGAGGACGCGCAGTGGGCGATCTTCCTCCGGAATCATGACGAGCTCACGCTCGAGATGGTATCCGAGGAAGAGCGCGATCTGATGTGGCGGAGCTACGCCCCAGACCGCCGTGCACGTCTCAACCTTGGGATTCGTCGGCGCCTCGCACCGCTGCTCGAGAACGACCGCCGGCGCATCGAGTTGTTGTTCAGCCTGCTCCTGTCGCTGCCCGGAACCCCGGTGGTCTACTACGGGGACGAGATCGGGATGGGCGACAACATCTTCCTCGCCGATCGTGACGGTGTTCGGACACCGATGCAATGGAGCAACGACCGCAATGCCGGCTTCTCGAGAGCCAACTCCCAATCGCTCTATCTCCCAATCGTTGTCGATCCGCAGTTTCACTACGAGACGGTGAACGTCGAGGCGCAGCAGGCCAACCCGAATTCGTTGTTGTCCTGGTCCCGGAGCATGATCCGGCTCCGTCAGCGTCATCCGGTCTTCGGGCGGGGAAACATCGAGTTCTTGTCGCCGGACAACGAGCAAATCCTTGCCTACCTTCGAGAGGGTGAAGGAGAGACAATCGCGGTTGTCGCCAACCTCAGCCGCCACGCGCAGTTCGCAGAGTTGGATCTGAGCCGATTCGCCGGGCAGCGCCCCACCGAGATGCTTGGCAGGACGGAATTCCCGGTAGTCGGTGAGGCACCCTACCCACTCTCGCTCGGCCCGTACGGTTTCTATTGGATATCGATCGACAGCCACGATCGCTCCATCGTCGAAACCCGAGATGTGCTTGAAATCAGTGGCCCGCTCGAGGGTGCGTTTGCCAGCGACGGACCCTTGCCGGTCATCCTCGGTGAATTCGTTGCAGCACAGTCTTGGTACCAGGGCCGCCCGCCGCGTCGATCGCAGGCTTCCGTAGCCGACCTGATCCCCATCACTCCCGGTGAACAGGACACGACGATGTGGATCGCCCTCGTCAGCATCGACCGAAGTGCGAACTCTCGCGATAGGTATGTTCTTCCGATCGGGATCTCCTTTGCGGCCGATCTCGACGTTCCTGAATCTGCCGTGCTCGCCCACGTGCGACGCGACGGCACCGACGGGATCCTGTTCGACGCCGTTCAGAACCCACAGTTCCGGGCCATGCTCCTCGAAGGCATCCTTGCCGGCGAGACACTTCTTGGTCGCGCCGGATCGTTGATCTGCACCGCAGGCACCGCCCCGTTTGAAGTCCCGGCGGGCGACCCGATTGAATCGACCGTATCGACCAACAATCTCGGCGAGACCTACATCGACTTCGGTCGAGGCTTCGCCATCAAGCTCTTTCGCCAGGTCGAACCAGGAGTGAATCCGGACCTCGAGCTACGACGCTTCCTGACCGAGCGCACAGCCTTCGACGACATCGCAGACACCTACGGCGCCCTCGAGTACCAGTCCGGCGACACGTACACACTCGGCGTCCTTCAGCAATCGTTCGCCGAGGACTCCACCGCGTGGAACGTCTTGGCCGGCTTTGCCCGAAGCTGGCTCGACGCCACAGGAGACGAGGAGGCACTCGAAGAACCCGAGGGTGCATTCGGGCCGGTAGACCAGTCTCCGGCCGTAGCGCTTCCAAATGCCCACCTGCTCGACCCGGCGCTTGAACTCACAACACGGCTTGGCCGAACGACAGCCGCCCTTCATCAGGCGTTGGGTTCGTTCAGCGAGGACCCGGACCTGAACCCCGAACCGTTCACAGAGCACTACCAACAGTCGCTGTACCAATCGCTGCGTGCCGGCATCCGCCAGGAATTGCGAGCGATCCGCCGGTTGCGACACCGCGCCGAAGGTCAGGTCGCGGCTGCGCTGGACGAACTCATTCGGGCAGAGCAATCCTGCCTCGCGAGGCTGGGCGCCATCAGACGGAATCGAATCAAAGGATCGCGGATTCGACTTCACGGCGACTACCGCCTCGACCAAGTACACATCGTCGACGACGGGTTCATCATTGCCGACTTCTCCGGCGACCACTCGCGTCCGCTTGGTCAACGACGGCTTCGAGGTTCACCGCTGCGCGACGTTTCCCAGATGCTTCGGTCGTTCGACTACGTTGCACTTGCAGCCGCACGCGACGGATCACCGAGTGAGCGACGCTGGGCTGCGTGGTGGTCCAGGGTGGTTGGACTCGCTTTTGTTGAGAGCTACCTCACCGAACTCGAGGACTCACCTCTCCTCCCCGACTCTGAGGACGCTATCGACGACCTCCTCGATGCATTTGTGCTGTCGAGGGCGCTGCGGGAACTCCATTGGGAACTCGCGACCCGACCAGATCTCGTGCGCGTGCCGCTCGCCGGCCTCCGCCGCATGCTCGGACAGACTCCGTCGTTCGTCGATTGAACCCTTCGATCGATGAAGTCGGTCTGCCGGGGCGCTCGCAGTCCAGAACGTGATCCGCAACCTTGTCTGCGACCCAGCGGCCGGCACCTCCGTCTAGCATGTGACGACGCGGCAAGGGACAGTGGGCTTGGCCAACGAGTGCGAGATTGATGCTGCTGAGATCGATGCCGTCGTATTCGATCTCGACGGAGTCATCACCCGGACCGAATCGGTACACCACGCCGCCTGGGCGCAGCTCTTCAATGAGTATCTGGAAGGCCGGTCGGCGCTCCTCGGCGAGCCGTTCGAATCGTTTCAGCCTTCCGACTACCTCGAGTTCGTAGACGGCAAGCCCCGCTACAACGGGGTTGCGAGTTTCCTGGAGTCCCGCAACATCGACATTCCCTGGGGTTCAGCGGAGGATCCTCCCGAAGCCGAAACGGTATGCGGGCTCGGCAACCGCAAGAATGGCTACTTCCTCGACCGCCTCGACAGCGACGGTGTCGAGGCCTACGCAACGAGCGTCGCATTCGTCAGAGAGCTTCAGCGGCAGGGCGTCGAGACGGCGCTCATCTCGTCAAGTCGTAATGTCGATGAGGTCCTAGGCGCTGCCGATCTCCTGGACCTGTTCGCCGTGCGGGTTGATGGCGTCGTGGCAGGCGAACTCGGCATACCTGGCAAACCCGACCCCGCCGTCTTTCTCGAAGCCGCATCGCGGGTCGGCGCCGAACCCGCCAACGCCGCGATCGTCGAAGACGCCCAGTCGGGTGTTGAAGCCGGGAAAGCGGGTGGGTTTCGTATCGTCATCGGCGTCGATCGCGGAGATCAGGCGGAAGAACTGGCCGCCGGGGGCGCCACGCTCGTGGTGTCGGACCTTGGCGAGCTCAGCGTGAAGCCGGTGGCTCCGGCTCCCCGTTCGAACCTCCCATCCGCTGCGGATCACCTCAGCGAGATCGAGGCCGTGCTCGGAGAGCGAGAGCCGGCGGTGTTCCTCGACTACGACGGCGTGCTCAGCCCAATCGTCGAACATCCGGATCTTGCCGTGCTCTCCGATGAGACACGTGCGGTCCTTACGGATCTCGCCTCCGTGGTCACGGTCGCCGTGGTGAGCGGCCGCGATGTCGCCGACGTTCGAGACAAGGTGCAGGTGCCGGGCATCTACTACGCGGGAAGCCATGGATTTGACATCATCGCGCCCTCCGGAGACCCAGTCGTCGACGAGCGCCTCGATCGCTTCACGACCTATCTCGCTCCCCTCGACACGGCAACCGAGCAGCTCGAGGATCGCCTGCAAGATGTCGCCGGCGCTCAGGTCGAGAGGAAACGCTTCGCGATCGCCGTCCACTACCGACGGGTCGCTGAGAACGACTTCGCACTCGTCGAGGAAGCGGTCCGCGCCACAGCCCCGTCCGTCCCGTCGCTGCGGGTTGCGACCGGCAAGAAGATCTTCGAGTTCCGACCGGACTTCGACTGGGACAAGGGCCAAGCCATGCGATGGCTGCTCGGTGAGCTTGGACTCGACCGTCTGTCGGTGACCCCCGTGTACCTCGGAGACGACACCACCGACGAAGATGCGTTCAGGGTGATCCGGAAACGAGGCATTGGGATCGTCGTAGGACGCGAGGGTGAACCATCCCTTGCGCGTTTCGCGCTCGAGGACACGGACGAGGTGACGTCATTCCTGGCAGGAATCGCTGAGGCACAGAAGCTGTGAGCCGCTGGACCCTGGCCTACGAAGGGTTCGATCCCTCAGAAGAACCACTTCGAGAGGCACTGTGCACCCTCGGCAACGGCTACTTCGCAACGCGCGGCGCCGCGCCCGAAGCCGCGGCCGGCGACGTCCACTATCCAGGCACCTATGTGGCGGGGCTCTACAACCGGCTGATCACCGAGGTTGCCGGACGAGAGATCATGAACGAAGACTTGGTCAATGTCCCGAATTGGCTGCACCTCCGATTCCGTACAGATGACGGTGCGTGGTTCGCCGTGCAAGATGCCAAAATCGACGACTACCGGCAGGAACTGGATATTCGCAAAGGTGTCCTCATCCGCACGTTTGTCTTCACCGACACGGAGGGGCGCTCGACCAGGGTGGCTCAACGGCGCTTCGTGCACATGGGCAACTCGCACGTCGCAGGTCTTCAGACCACATTTGAGCCCACAAACTGGTCCGGGAAGATGTACGTCGAGTCCGGCATCGACGGTCGCGTGATCAACGCCGGCGTAGCTCGCTACCGAAAGCTCAACAGTCGGCACCTCGACCCGGTCAAGGCGGGCATCAGCGACGGCGCAATGTACCTCGATGTGGAGACCACACAATCTCGGGTGCGCGTGGCGATGGCGGCTCGCACCGTGGTGCGGCTCAACGGTGAAGAGGTAGAAGCTCATTGCACGGAGACGGAGGAACCCGGGTTCGTGGCTCAGACACTTGAGTTCGGCGTGACCGAGGGCATCCCCACGACCGTCGACAAGACCGTCACCCTCTTCACGTCGCGAGACCACGCCATCTCCGCACCCGGACGCGCGGCTCGCGCGTGGATCTGGCGCCTCGGTTCGTTTGATGAGCTGCTGGAGTCGAACACCCTGGCGTGGGATCTGCTGTGGAGGAGATTCTCCCTCGACACCGGAGCCGCCGACTTCGAGGCGATGGTGCTCAACCTCCATTCGTTCCACTTGATGCAGACCGTCTCGAAACACACCATCGATCTCGACGTTGGAGTGCCGGCCCGTGGATGGCACGGCGAGGCCTACCGCGGCCACATCTTCTGGGATGAGCTCTTCGTATTCCCATACCTGAACCTCCACCTTCCCGACCTCACCAGAGCTCTGTTGCTCTACCGATTCCGACGGCTCCCGGAAGCTCGCTGGTCCGCGAAGGCAGCGGGCCTCGAGGGAGCCCTCTATCCGTGGCAGAGCGGGAGCACCGGAAGGGAGGAGAGTCAGGTCGTCCACCTCAATCCGCAATCTGGACGTTGGCTGCAGGACAACAGCTACCTGCAGCGCCACGTCAACATCGCCATCGCGTACAACACGTGGCAGTACTACCAGACGACCGCCGATGTCGACTTCCTCGCGCATGGCGGTGCCGAGATGATGATCGAGATTTCGCGACTCATGGCGAGCCTTGCCACGTATAACCGTGCGATCGACCGATACGAGATCCTCAAGGTCATGGGTCCCGATGAGTACCACGACGCGTATCCAGATGCCGATGAACCCGGGCTCAACAACAACGCGTACACGAACGTGATGGCGGCGTGGGTCCTGGCTCGCACGATCGAGGCGCTCGACCTCCTCCCGGACTTCCGACGCAATGAGCTCATGGACAAGCTCCACATACAGCGCGAGGAACTCACGAGATGGGACGAGATCAGCCGGAAGCTGAGGGTTGCCTTCCACGACGACGGCATCATCAGCCAATTCGAAGGGTACGGAGATCTCGCGGAGTTTGACTGGATCGGCTACGGCGAGCGCTACGGCGACATCCAGCGACTCGATCGCATTCTCGAGGCCGAAGGCGACTCTCCAAACCGGTACAAGTTGTCCAAACAGGCCGACGTGCTGATGCTGTTCTATCTGCTCTCGGCAGACGAGTTGAAGTCCATCTTCGAACGACTCGGCTACGAGATCGACGGCGACACCATCCAGCGCAACATCGACTACTACGACCAGCGGACGTCGCATGGTTCAACGTTGAGCCGGATCGTCAACGCGTGGGTGCTCGCCCGATCGCACCGCGAACGGTCCTGGGAGTTCTTCAAGGGAGCCTTGCTGAGCGATGTCACCGACATTCAGGGTGGCACCACACCGGAAGGTATCCATCTCGGCGCGATGGCCGGGACCGTCGACCTGGTCCAACGCGGCTTCACGGGTATCGAAACCCGGGAGGACACGCTCTGGCTCGACCCCGCGATTCCCGACGAACTCGGTGAGCTCCGTTTTGAGATCCGCTACCGCGGGCACGTGCTCGACTTTCACATCACTCCCGATCAGCTCTCGGTGACGACCCACCCGAGCGAAGCTCAACCCATTCGTGTTGGTATTCGCGACCGGGTGATCGAAGTGCCGGCCGGGACGACCGAGACGGTTCCCTTGTAGCCGTCGTTGGACCGACGAATCGCGAGATTGAGTTCAATCACCGGACCTCGAGCGTGGCAAGACACTCGGCGGCCCACTCGAAGACGTCGGCCTTCCTGACCGTGTTGCGGAGTCTGCGCATCCGCGAGCGCTGCTCTCGCTCGGGCATCGTGGTCGCATACGCAAGCGTCTGCGCCACGCTGTCGACGTCGTAGGGATTTACGATCAGCGCGGCACGCAGCTGCTCGGCTGCGCCGGCAAACTCGCTCAACACGAGCACGCCGTCGTTCTCGAACCGCGAAGCCACGTACTCCTTCGCGACGAGGTTCATGCCGTCGCGCAACGGGGTCACCAGCATCACGTCGGCGGCGACGTAGTAGGCGATGAGCTCCTCGAAAGGAATCGTCCGATAGAGGTAGGACACCGGCGCCCACCCTGGCTCCCCGTATTCGCCGTTGATCCGTCCGACGATCTGCTCGATATCGGTTCGGAGCTGCTGATAGGCAGGGACCTGTTCACGGCTCGGCACGGCGACCTGGACGAAGGCGTAGGTGTGCCGATCGCGTGGCGAATTGTCGAGGAGGACTCCGAAGGCCTTCAGCCGAAGGTCGATCCCCTTGGTGTAGTCCAATCGATCCATCCCAAGGATGACGTGTTCGGGATCGCCAAGTTCAGAACGGATTTCTGCGGCTCGCTGGCGAACCCCCGGGGACTGAGCCATTTGCTCGAACTCGGCGGTGTCGATCGCGATCGGGGCAGGCTGAAGATGGACCGCCCTGCCGTTCCACATCAGATCGCGGCGACCGATCGACTCTGCGCCGGCGAGCCGTCTGGCGGCCTGCGCGAAATTGACCGCGCTTTGACGCGTCTGGAATGCGATCACGTCTGAACCCAAGAGCCCCTCGATGATCTGACGTCTCCACGGAAGACGGGAGAAGACCTCGATGGGAGGAAACGGTATGTGGAGATAGAATCCGACCGTGGCATCGGGCACCATCGAGCGCAGCATCGCGGGCACGAGCTGCAGCTGATAGTCCTGCACCCACGCGATGTCGTCTGGGCCCAGTACCTCCGCGGTCGCTTCCGCATACCGCCGGTTCACCGCGACGTAGGGGCGCCACGTGTGACGGTGGTATGCGGGGGCAACGATGGCATCGTGGTAGAGCGGCCAGAGGGTGCCGTTGCAGAATCCGTAATAGAAGCTGTCGACCTCGTCCTCGCTCAGCGGGACCGGCCGCTGGTCAATGCCGTCGTAGTCGAACGGTTCCGGGTCGAAGTCCGGAATGCCCGGCCACCCCACCCAGGCGCCGTCTGCATTCTGCAGCACCGGCCGGAGGGCACGCACGAGTCCGCCGGGGCTGATCGACCATTCCTTGCCGTCCCATGACACGGGAAGTCGGTTTGCTACGACAATGATGCGCTGAACGAGGCCTCCCTTCGGTGGCGGAACCGAGCCTACTCGGAAGGAGTCCCCCACACTCCGTAGCGCACGTGAGAGCCTGCCGTCTCCGGTGGAAGTGTCTCCTCCCTACGCCGAGATCGACAGGCTCTCAGATCACTGTGCGCTGCCTCCTCAGTGCCCGTTCGAACCAACCGGGTCGAGGTCTGATGGTGCCGCGATCTGCTCCTGGAACACGAACTCCGGATACGCCTCTCCGCCGTGTTCTGATCGGTCCAGACCGGCACGCTCCTCATTCTCGCTGACCCGCATCCCAACCGTCAGGTCGATCACCTTGAAGACGAGGAACGAGGTGCCGAACGCCCACGCGACTATCGCGGTTGCTCCGATCAGCTGCGCGCCGATCGCCGCATCACTCGAGAACACCGCGACGGCGACCACTCCCCAGAGGCCGGCCGTGCCGTGGACCGAGATAGCGCCGACGGGATCGTCAATCTTGAGGCGTTCCAGTGCGATCACCGACAGCGTCATCAGTACGCCGGCGATCAAGCCCGTCACAATCGAGAGACCGAATGAGATGGACGCGGTGCCGGCGGTGATTCCCACAAGACCGGCCAAGGCACCGTTGAGTGTGAACCCCACGTCGGGTTTCCCGATGATCACCCATGCCGTGATCATTGCCCCCACGGACCCGGCCGCAGCAGCAAGGGTTGTGGTCACCGCGGGAGAAGCGATGTCCTGGCCGACGGCCGCGAGGGTCGAACCGGCGTTGAATCCGTACCAACCGAACCACAGGATGAACACGCCGAGTGCGCCAAGCGTCACCGAGTGGCCGGGTATGGGTCTCGGCTTGCCATCTTCGGTGAACCTGCCGCGCCGCGGGCCGACGACAATGACACCTGCGAGCGCCGCCATTCCACCGAGCAGGTGCACGACCCCGGAGCCTGCGAAGTCGAAGAAGCCAAGTTCGGCCAGCCATCCACCACCCCAGACCCAGTGAGTGACGATCGGATAGATGAAGCCGGTGATGAACGGCGTGTAGATCAGGTACGACTTGAACTTGACACGACCCGCGAGCGCGCCGGAGATGATCGTCGCGGCCGTCGCAGCGAAGACGACCTGGAAGAACCACGTCGATGCCTGGGCATTGTCGTTGAAGAAGAAGTTGCCGTACGCCACGAATCCGCCAAGGGATGAACCGCCGTAGGCAAGTGCAAAACCGAACGCCCAGTAGACGATGCTGCCCACCGAGAAATCCATGACGTTCTTCATGATGATGTTCCCGGCGTTCTTCGCCCTCGTGAAGCCCGCCTCGACGAGCGCGAAGCCCGCCTGCATGAACATCACGAGGACCGCAGCGAGCACGATCCACACCTCGTTGACCGCAACTCCGACGGCCTGCAACTCCATCAGCAACCTCCTTGTTGACTGATGGGCACGGTACGGACCGCCGGTGTCGGGAACGTAACTCCGGGATTACAGGTTCTCGACGTTTCCGTTTCGTCTGGGAATCGCGAGTGTTGCCGGTGTGTTTCGAGTATCCGGTCGCGACGCGACAGAGCCGCGGCCGTCGCCAAACGCCGCGGCTCCGTCATCGTCCGCTATGGGAGCGGAGGCACTCCCCCCAAAACGGTCACCCAGTTGACCCTACGCGCGCATTGTGACGCGTGAGGAGGTTTTCTGCCGACGGGCAGAATCGATGCCGCCACGCGAGGATGCGAGCGAAGAGACCAGCAGGAACTAGCCGTCGAGCGGCTCCCAATTGGGGAAGATAGCCTCGGCGACCAGTTCGGCGTAGATGACGCGACCGGGTTGCTTCGGGTGGAAGTTGTCGGCAGCGAACAGATCGCTCCTGCCTTTGGTTGGCGTGTGCCAGTCGACCAGCACGGCGTTGTCGTAGCGATCAACTCCGGCTGCCAGTTCGCTGTTGGTGGTTGACTCCCAGTTCCGGGTCGGGACGTGGGCGTTGATGAACACCATCAGCGGCACATCTGCGGCGATCTCCATCAGCGCCTCGAAGTGGCGTTCCTGAACCGGCCCGTTAGTCCCGAGGTGCACCACGATCACCTGCGGCGGCGCCGGACGTGCGAGCAGCCTGGACACGAGGCTGGGCGCGTCGCCGAATTGCCGCGAGACGGTTGCGTCGACGGTCCCCGGACCGATCCGCTTCTCGAGCTCATCCTTCGAGCCGAGCATCACGGAATCGCCGACGGCGGCGATCCACCCGTCCTCGGGCTCGAATGAGTACGACACGGTTCTGACTTCACTGTTCCCGACCTCGTCAACCGCTTCGATGGAAACCTCGTTGTCGCCGATATCCGAAGGCAGCATCACCGCGAACGAACCTTCGGCGTCGAGTTCCATCGGCTCGCCGTTCACCGTCACCTGAGCCTCTGGTTCCGTGGTGCCAACGAACTCAACCATGAACGTATCGACGACATCACCGTCGCCGGGCGTGGTCTCGACCGCCGGAGGCTGATCATCGACCGGCCCGGTTGTCGTAGGCGGCTCGGTTGTTGTTGTCTCGGCCGCGACGGTCGTCTCCGGAGCGACCGTGTTCGTCGTCTCAATCGGGGCGAACGTGGCGGTCGTGGTGGTCTCAGCCGCTGACGTGCTCGTGCACGCCGCAGCAAGAACACCGCTCGCTACAACAAGAGTCATGAGTCGCTTCATGGGTGGGATTCTGCCCCTGAAACACAACTACTTGCTGTTCGATAGGATTCGTCTCAGCTATCAGAGGATTGGACCATGCCCAAGGAAGAGATCCCCGCCGAACCGTTTCAAGAGGAAGTCAACGCCCAGGTGGTGAATATCAGCCAGGGCGGGGCCGGTCACGTTGATGCCGACAGCGTATCGATCCGCCAGGGCGGGGCGCAGACGATCTCGTCCGCGTCGGCTGATATCACCCAAGGCGGAGCGTTCTTCGTTGACACCGACAACGCAACGGTGAACCAGTCCGGAGCGGCGGTCGTCGTCGCCGAGGAAGCCAACCTCGACCACAGTTCTGCCGGCCTTGTTGTTGCCTCAAAGGTGAATGCAAAGGATTCGAAGATCGGGCTGCTCCTTGCCGGATCCGTTGAGGGCAGGCCCGACATCGCTGTGGATGCCCGGGTCGCCGCCATCATCGGTATCTCAGCCGTCCTGACGTTGTTCATCCTCCGGAGGCTCTTCCGGTCCTAGCGGTCCGAACCTGCTGCCGCACGCCCCCTCGCGGCGGGGGCAGAATGGGCTTGACCCTGACGTAACGTCATGGTCTATCTTGACGCCATGGAGACCACGAAGATCGGTGATGTTGCCCGATTCGCCGGAATCACCGTGCGAACGCTGCACCACTATGACGGCATCGGACTGCTCACGCCGACGGAGCGCCGGGAGAACGGCTACCGCGGATACACCGACGCCGACGTCAGTCGGCTCCAGCAGATCCTCGCGTACCGCGAACTCGGCCTGGGTCTCGGCGAGATCAAGGAATTGCTCGACGAGCCCTCCGACGCCGTGTTTGCACTCGAGCAGGCTCGACGCCGAGTCGCCGACCAACTCGGGAGATTGCAGCGGATTGCAGAGAGCCTGGACGCGGCAATCGAAGCTGAGGCGAAAGGAACGAACATGACCCCCGAAGAGAGGCTCAAGGCATTCGGCGATTTCGATCCGGAAGAGTATGCCGAGGAAGCCGCAGAGCGGTGGGGAGGCACCGACGCCTACGCTGAATCTGCGCGCCGGACCGACTCGTACACCGCGGACGACTGGCAGCAGGTGTCGGCAGAGGCCGACGAGGTGAATCAGGGATTTCTGCTGCTCCTGGACAGCGGCACACCCGCCGCTTCCGTCGAGGCCGCCGCGCTCGTTGACGCTCACCGAGCCCACATCACGAGGTGGTTCTACGAGTGCACGCCGGAGATCCACACCGGTCTTGGAGCCATGTACGTCGCAGATGAGCGGTTCCGCACAAACATCAACAAGGCAGGTGACGGTCTCGCCGAGTATCAATCCGCGGCCATCGCGGCGCGATACGGAGTCGATTCGACAGAAGGCTGACGGGCGCCGGCCCTCGGCTACCGTTCCGTTCATGCGCGATCACAAATCCGACCTCGAGTGGTGGAAGACCGGTGTCGTCTACCAGATCTACCCGCGGTCCTTTCAGGACACGACGGGGAGCGGCATCGGTGACCTGGACGGTATCACCGAGCGAATGGACTACCTTGCGGAGACTCTCGGCGTCGACGCTATCTGGATCTCGCCGTTCTACCCGTCGCCGATGGCCGACTTCGGCTATGACGTCTCGGATTACACCGATGTCAATCCCATGTTCGGCACCCTCGAAGATTTCGACCGACTCCTCGCCGGGGCCCACCGCCACGGCCTGAGGGTGATCATCGACTGGGTACCGAATCACACGTCGGACCAACATCCCTGGTTCATCGAGTCGCGCTCGTCCCTCACGAATCCGAAGCGCGATTGGTACGTGTGGCGGGATTCGAAGCCAGATGGATCGCTGCCGAACAACTGGCAATCGGAGTTCGGGGGTCCAGCATGGACCCACGACGAGGGAACCGGACAGTGGTACCTCCACTCCTTCCTCGCCGAACAACCCGATCTCAACTGGCGCAACCCCGAGGTCACCGCTGCGATGTTCAACACGGTGCGGTTTTGGCTCGATCGGGGTGTTGACGGCTTCCGGATCGATGTCGCCCACTACGTGATGAAGGACCCTGCCCTCACCGACAACCCGACCGCTCAGAATCCCGATGGCATGGCCCACTTCAAGCCGATGGGCCCGTTCGGTGCTTGGGAGCACGTCAACGACCGCGGACACCCTGACGTCCACGACGTCTACCGAGGCTTTCGGGCCGTCCTTGACGAGTACGACGGCGACCGGTTCTCGATCGGAGAGATTCACATCTTCGACTGGGACGAGTGGGCGACGTACTACGGAGACGACGATGAACTCCACATGCCCTTCAACTTCTCCCTCGTATGGGCCGCGTGGAATCCCACAGAGATCCGCGCAAGGGTTGAGGCACTGGAGGCCGCCGTGCCTGCGGGCGGCTGGCCCAATCACGTTCTCGGCAACCACGATGAGCCCCGTCTCGCCACACGGTACGGTCCCGATAACGCTCGCGCCGCTGCGGTCCTGCTCCTGACTCTGCGGGGTCAGCCGACGCTCTACTACGGCGATGAGCTCGCACTGAGAGAAACGGATGTTCCGGCGGAGGATCGAAAGGATCCCAAGGGTTTTGGTGTCCCGGGGATGAGTCGCGACGGTTGCCGCAGTCCGATGCCGTGGACTCCCGGTCCGGGGCACGGCTTCACGAAGCCCGAGGTGACGCCATGGCTCCCCTTCAGCGAGGATGCGGAAACGAGGAACGTCGAGACACAACTGGGTGATGCCGGATCGACACTCAATCTGATCCGCCACCTTCTCGCGCTTCGTCGACATCGTCGGTCCCTGCACCGGGGCACGATCACGTTCCTCGACGTTCCCGACGACGTACTCGCCTATGTCCGGGAGGTCGAGGGAGAACAGACCATCGTCCTCATCAACTTCGCAGACACGGCCCAGACTCTCCCCGTCTCGATGACGGCCCGGGTATTGACCTCAACAGACGACGCTTCGCTGCTCGCTGCGGGCTCTCTGAACCTTGCGCCGCATGCGGCGGTGGTGGTCGATCCGGGACCAGTCTCCTAGGCGATCAGCGGCAAGACCACCGACGGATCAGCGAGCAGGCGTCGCCGCTCCACAACCTTTCGAACACCCTGAGCGCGAAGGCCGGTCTCCACCAGGTCGTCAATCGCATCGCCGTACACGATGATCGGGGCCGACGCCTCGACCAGCTGAGCGATCACATCACGAGCCGATCGATGAGCGAGATCGACGAGAGCGAACACGACGGGCCCACCGTCGACGGCTGATGCGACGGCACCTGGATTCCGCACCGCCTGGGGGCGCAGGCCGAGCATCTCGACCGCCGACATGAGCTCCTCCCGGTCCACACGGCCGTCGGCCATGACCAGGACCACGGGCTCAGCAGCCGCGGTCTCTCCCCTGCCGACGAACGCTGCGGCCTTCGCGACGCCCCATCGAAGGTGGGCTTCGTGTGCTTCGGTTCCAAGAACGCTCGAGGATCCCGGCGCGAGGTCATAGGGGTCGGTGTCACGCAACGGCCCGCTTGCACCGGTCGGCACAACGCCCGCGTCGGCAAGTGCGTCGCCCGGGATTCCGAGGACCCACCGCACGATCTCGAGCGGGCTCCTCCGTTGCTCTCGAAAAGGCCGCTCGAGCTCGGAGCCGAGCTCCTCGTCGAGCACCGCAGTGGCACGCTCGATCGCCTCGACCGCCGACCGATCGAGCGGGTAACCCCGTTCGGCGAATACCGCCGTCACGTAGCCCGGCAGGGCTGAGACAAACGCGGCATGCAATCGCTTGGCTTCGGGGACCATACCGCTCAGGATATGCGTCTGTGACGACGATGGTGGTATAGCATCGGTCGCATCAATCACACTCCTCGGGGGCTTCACATGAAGAAACTCATCCTATTGATCGTCGGCGTTGCACTGCTCACCGTGGCGTGCAAAGCCGAGGTGAATGTCCTCGTTGATATCAACGACGACGAATCGGGAACTGTCGCATTCGAGTTTGGCCTTGACGACGAGCTCCGTGGTCTCCTCGAATCGTCCGGAGGGACCGCCGACGACCTCTTCGGCGAGCTGGATCTCGATATCGCCACGGAAGGTGGCACGGTTACCGAACGCACCGAAGGAGACATGACGTTTACCGGCGCGACCAAGGACTTCGAGGATATCTCACAAGTGATGACCGACCTCGTGGGGGACACCTCGGGTGAGGGGCTGTTCACAGAGTTCTCCTTCGTCATGGACGATGAGTCGGCCGAGTTCACGGCGGCGGCTTCCAGCGACGAACAGGACACGGGCGACCTGGGACTCGATCCATCCGCACTCACCGGAGACGTGTTCTCTGCGAACTTCATCCTCGGAATGCCTGGGGATGTTGTCGAACACAATGCCGATGAGGTGCTGTCGGATGGCCGCTTGAAGTGGACCCTCCCGATTCTCGGCGGAACGAAGACATTGATCGCAAAGTCCGAGTTTGGTGGCAGCAGCCTGTGGTGGCTCTGGATCGTCCTCGGTGTTGTCCTGGTAGTCGGGGTGATTGCGATCATCGCCGCCGTGGTCCTCGGCAGGCGCCAGGAGAAGCAGGCGGTCACGGATGCCGCGTCCCAGTACCCGCAGTCGGCAGCCGACGCACTCGGAACGCCCGATGCCGGCGCAGCCGGCTCAAGTGCGGTCGCGGCGGGAGCAGCCGCTGTCGCGGCGTCGGCCGATGCAGCGGTCGAGCCGCCGCCGATGGCCGTTGATGCTGCAGCAGCGGCCGAAATGGCAACCGACGCAGCCGAAGCAACCGACGCAGCCGAGGGAGCCGCCGTCGACAGCGCAGCGGCCGTCGACGAGGCGACCACCGAAGCGGCCGACGCAGGCAAGGAAGTCGTGGCCGATGCCGCGGCAGGTTCCGAAGCAGCGGTCCCGCAAGCGACCGACGAGCCTGTGGCCGGGCGCGATCCGGACGACGAAGACACCGGCGGCTAGGACCGAGGCGCCGTCACAACTACGGCGATGAGCCCATAGGGCCCTTCGACCACGCCCACGCCGATAGCGGACGTTGTGTCCGATACGTGGATCACGTTGGCGAGGCTCTCGCCTGTTGCAGCAAGAACGATGCGCTCTTCGGCGTTGTCGACGTGGATTCCTACTGCCGCGAGACGCTCCTCGATCGGTGAGGACGAGACGAGCGTTCCGGTTTGGTAGGCAGACACCGCTCGTGCTGTTGCGACGAGACTCATTGGTTCCGACGACGCGAGCGGGCCGAGGCCGCCATCGATTCGCGCCTGGTTGACACTGGTCAGCAGATCCTCAGCCGCCGAAGCCGAGGCATGGATGCCCTCGTCATCCCCGAGCTCCGGCAACGTGATGTGTGTGACGGCGGGATCGACCACCCATCCGTCCACGGCACTCCTGATCCAAGCCATTGACTGCAGTGCTCGGTCTCCGGATACGGCGCCGACAACCTGCTGCGCAGGCCCGACCGGCTCGGCAACATACGTGGCAACCGCGGAACGATCAACCTCGTCTGCCACCGCCGCCGGGAGTGGAGCGGCCGACAAGAACGTGAGAGCGATGACCGCTAGGACCGCGGTGTACACGACCCCAAGTGCTGCGCCACCGATCCGGTTGAGTGTTGTGAGTCCAGGCAGGATCTTCAGTGACCGGGTGATGAGGAATGCCGCGATCGATGCGGCGACCCAGATGGCGACGAACAGCAAAGCCCCACCAAGCACACGGGCGAAATCGGGCGACATCCCGAGGAGGCTGGCGAGCATGCGCCCGGCGAATGGTGCGAGTCGAAACGCCACGACCGCTCCAACGACGAGGGTCCCGACGTCGATCGCCTCTCGAAGGAGTCCTCGCATCCAACCCCGAACGATTAGTGCAACAACGAGTGTTCCAATCAGGACATCGATCATGGCTGTGGTGCTACTCCAACGCGGCGGGCGGACATCCCCTACTCACCGTCTGGGGCCGCGTCCGGTGGGATCGTTTCGCCTGCAGCATCCTCGGCCGGATCTGCCGGCGCTGCGGGAGGTGCGGAAGGTTCCGAAGCTGAGGGAGGTGCCGGGACGGTGACGACATCCATCTCGCGTGTCCACGACTTTCTCTTCGGCGGCTCGATGAACATCGACGCAGCAGCGTCGTGGGGGCTCTGGTCGAGGATGCGCGTTCTCCACCAATACCCAACGACGATCTTGAGCGCAGCGGTGAGCGGAACGGCGATGACGATGCCCCAGAATCCCGCGACCGCGCCCGCCAGCACAAGCACGAGCAACGTGACGGCCGGGTGAAGCCGGACCGTGGCTCGCAGGACACTCGGACTCACGAAGTTGTTGTCGATCTGCTGGACGATGATGGCGACCACCGCGGCCCAGAACGCCGTGGTCAAGTCGGTCGTGGCCAGAGCAACAAAAACGCCAAGGATTCCCCCGACCCACGGTCCAAGGAAAGGCACGATGTTGAGGACACCACCGATGAGGCCGATCAGCAACCAGAACGGAAGGTCGATGATCCAGTACCCGAGGCTCAGCATCACGCCGACGATGACCGCGACGAGGAGCTGCCCTCTCAGGAACCCACCGACCGCGGTGTTCAGGCGCCGGCCGACGTATGCAAACTCGGCACGGCTCTTCCTCGGGACGAGGTCGAGCATCCGCTGCTGCACGTTCGGGAGATCAATGAGGAGATAGAAGGCGATGACGGGCCCGAGCAGGAACACGAGGATGAATTCAAAGACTCCGCTCGTGAGTGTGCCGATGCGGCCGAAGACGATCGACAGGATTGTGTCTTGGTTGTCCGGATCGTTCAGATAGTCGAGGATCTCGTCGTACGACCAGATCGACGCATCAAGGCCAAAACGCTCACCCGTACTGACGACTTGGTCGGCGAGCTGGTCGTAGAGGTCAGGGAACTCGCTGGCGAATCCACTCGCCTGGTCCGCGATGCTCGGAACAACAATGAGACCGAGCGCGACAAGCGCGGCGAGAAACGCGATGAATCCGATTGCCGCGCCGATGAGCCGATGGACACCCCGGCGCTGCAGGGAGGTGACAAGAGGGTTCAGGACGAAGACGACGATGAGCGCGAGGAAGAGCGGGGCAAAGATCACCCGTCCCTCGATGAGAACGTAGGCTCCAATGAAGACCAGGATCAGTGCGCCGATCGTGGCCCAGGAAAACACACCGACCTTGCGCAGCAGCCCTTCGAACTCATCGCTCACCCGCCGCTTGCCTCCGGTCTTGCTCACGGTGTCGTCCCGGTCCGGCGTGCGATCTGCTCGAGGCGTTGGTCCCGCATCCGCCGCAACCGGAGCACCGTCATTGGGGCATACGCAATTGCTTCATCGTCATCGATGAGCCGCCGAACCGCTTGGTAGTAGCGGGTCGCGCTCATTTCTAGGTACTCGCGAATAGCCCGATCCTTCGGTCCTGGGAACAGCCACCACGAGCCCTCAAAGTCGAGGACCTTTCGGTCCCGCTCGGACACCATGCCGGAAGCGTATTCAGGGGGCGCGGCAGAACCGTGGATTTCGCGCGCAAACCCGCTTCAGACGCCGCACCGCACACCCTCGAAGGCCCGGGTACGGCGGTCAGCCCCTACGGCGTGTCGGTGCAGCGATCGATACCCTCGTGGACGTGCTCCATCAGGTCCGCTTCGACGGCTCGGAGCGCTCGCGCCGTGGCCAAATCCCCGGCGATGTGCTGCTTGCCCTCCGACCGTCCGATCTTCGCACGCCCTTCGCCCTTGAAGGCTCCCGACGGGCAGTCCATCGAAGCAACGGCGTAAGCACCTTCATCCCCGACTTCAACATGCAGATTCACGACGTAGTCCACAAACCCTCCTCGGGTCTTCGATTCATCTTCATCGTCGACCCATTCGAGACGCCTCGCTAGGGCCCATCGTCGGTAGATGGCCGCCAATGGTTCAATACTGCGCATGATCCGGCGCCTCTCCCCCACCGTCGCGCTCGTCGCGATTGTGATCATCGCCGGGTGCACGCAACGGGAGCCAGCGGTGCCTTTCGACGAATCCACGACGGTCGTCGCCATAGGCGACTCCATCATGGTGGGCGCTTCGGAGCACCTCGTCGGTCTTGTCGACGGAATCGTGATCGATGCCGAAGTTGGTCGTCCCTTCGTCGACGGGATCGCGGCGCTTGCGCGCCAGAACGTGGCGACCGACCCGCCCGATATCGTCGTGGTTGCTCTCGGCACAAATGCCGGGACCAACTCGGCCCGCATCGAAGAACTCATCGCAGCGGCCGGCGATGTCAAGGAGCTCATCTTCGTCAACATACGCGTTCCTCGAGATTGGGAGAACCCAACGAATGCAGCGCTGGCGGACGCGGCGGAGCGCTACGACCACGTGCGGATCGTCGACTGGCACGGCGAGAGTGCGGACGGCGACCACCTCTTCCGGGCCGACGGGTACCACCCGAACGAGACCGGCTCCGAGCGGTGGGCGAATCTCATCGTCGTCGAGATCAAGAGCTGAGTCCCGGAGGGACTCGCACGTCGTTCTCGCGGCACCGCTCTTGGAGAATCCGGCGCCTCAGCAACTACATCCGGATGACGTCGGCGAGATTCGAATGCTCGAAGATCATCTCCTGTTGGAGCGTCAGCATCTGGCCGCGACCGGCATCCTTCGCGCGTTGATACATCGCATGCGCAATCGCCACGTCGACGTACGCCAGACCGACTGCGTTGAAGTACACCCTCTCCTCGGATGACGTGCGACCGTTCTTTTCACCGGCAACCACCTCGACAAGGTCTGCGGCGATGTCGGCATCGGTGAGCTCACCAGCCTTGTACATCCGGCTGAGTGTCTGGGTGCGGTGTTTCACGGTCTCCCAATCGTCGCAAACGATGGTGTCGCACTGGGCAGCAACTGCGAACTCGTCTTCCCAGCCGCCGATGTGACTGTAGAAACTGCCGGGCTGCATCCAGTCGGCCTTCAACAATGGGGCCTGGGCGCTGGTGGCGGTGACGAGGATGTCAGCACCTTCCATCGCCGCCCGGCCGTCACTGCCGACACACACAAACGAGATGTCGGGGAAGAGCGAACCCATCTCCTTAGCGAACTGCTCGTCCTCGCCCTCGTACTTCGCCGACACGCGGCACTCGCTGAGGCCCGGGATCACGGTCTTCATCGCGATGAGGTGCATCTTGGCCTGTTCTCCGGCACCGATAAAGCCGATGCGTTCGGCATCAGGACGGGCGAAGTGTTTGGCGGCGATTCCGCCCATGGCGCCGACGCGCATGTTCGAGCACAAGGTGCCGTCCATAAACACGATCGGGAACCCCGTCTCAATCTCCGAGAGCACAATCACCGCCGAGAGGTTCTGGCTACCGTGCTTGACCGGGTTCATCGGGAACACCGACACCCACTTCATGCCGCACACCTGCTCGTCCAGCAGCGTCGCGGGGAGGCAGTTGATGCGTTCTTGGGTTTCCTCGTCGAAGATCTGAACGATCTTTTCCGGGAACATGATGCGGTCATCACGGAAGGCGAGCATCGCCTCCTCGGCAGCCGTCATCGCCAGATTGAGATCGAGGCATCCTGCCTCGAGAAGGTCCTCTTGCGAAAGGTACAAGCAATCGATCTGGTGCTGTGTTGACAAGGATCCATCCCCCGTTGGTCGTCCGATGGCCGGGCGGCACTTGTGTTCTTCGCCGCGGACTGTACACGGTGAGTGACACGTCTGGCGTGCCTGCTCGCGCGAAATCTGCCCAATCAAGACCGCTCTGAACAGGGGCGGCCCGCCATTCGAAGATCTCGATGGGGCAGGGGCGGAGGACTTCGATGCGTCCTGCCCGCGCGATGCCGCTCATAGGACCTGAGCACGGACCGCGCCACGATCCATGCGCAGTCGGAGCCGGGAATCGGACTCGAACCGACGGCCTTCTCTTCACAAGTCCGTTTGGGCAATGAATGCCTGTGCAGCTTTCGCCCCCGAACGAGCGGCTGGTGACGTCGCTGAACGTTGAACCGTGCGGTACTCCGAGGCGCTGCGTCGCCGGGGCAGGATTTCAACGTTGCATGTCGGCGACAACAAGTGCGCCCAGTTCTCGCGACGCAGCACCCCGGCTCCTTCAACTTGGGCGGCAACCGCTTCGTGCAGGCGATCCCTTGCGGTGGCCGCGAAGTCTCCGATCGTTGCTTCGGCATCGTGATCTCGGACCTGATGGTGCCGACGACATGCCGGGACCTCGAGTGCCTATCCCGGGGCCACCTCGCTGACGCCCAATGCTGCCGTAGCAACGCTGCACGGTACGTACCTCTCCAGCCTCGTTTGCCCAGCCCGGTACAGGAATACCTCCGCTGGATCGTCCTCGGAGCGCGTACCGAACGTGTGCAAGTCCCCTGGTTTTGGAAGTCCAGGTCGAATGATGGGACCGGATTGCCCAGCGCCCGCGCTTGATCGGGCCAGGAGACGGATATCGTCTCCTCGACGACCTCGCGCACGCCCGCCCCACGATCTGTTCATGAGCAGGGGACTCGAAGGGCACGGATAGGTGCCTGTGTGCTTCTGGGCGACAGCCCCCGGCCTACCTCGAACAGAGGTCAGCAAAATCGCCGCTGCAATACCCGGCGACACCCCCCACCATCGTCAGCTCCACCTCCGTCGCGGCGAGGGCGCCGCGATCGAGTGTGGTCGGATCTCCGCTCAAGATCACCAGATCGGCATACTTGCCAGCCTCGATGCTGCCGATCTCGGCCTCCCGTCCGATGGCGAAGGCAGACCCCATTGTCATGATCTCGATCGCTTCCTCGACATCGATTCCCACCTGCATCCCGGGAGGTGGTTCGCACCAGGTTCCATCTGGGCGCATCTCGGCCTTGGTGGTGAAGCCGACCAGATGCGTCGGAGCATCCCAGTCGAAGAAATACGGGTAGTCGACATGCCAGGCAAACGTCGTGCCCGGATTGCGCTCAAGCAACTCCGGGTACGGCCACTCGTAGTCCAGATACTCGGCGGGTGTGCCCTCGCCGTTCGCGAGGCCGTCCAGGATGGCGCACGTCGGGAACGCTCCGAAGATGACCGCCACCATCCCGGCTGAGTCATATCGGCCGCGATCATCGGGATGCACGAGCGCATTGTGTTCTAGTCGATGTCGGAGGGGATTCCCGTCGTCGATGACCGCCTCGTATACGTCAAGCACCTGACGCACCGCAAGATCACCCAACGCGTGAATGCCCACTGAGTAGCCGGCTTCGTCGAGCTGGCCAACGGTGGAAAGCAACGTGGCGGAGTCGAAGTACAGCGGCCCGTTCGGCAGTCCGGCGGCAATGGGGAAGGATCGCGCGATTCCGTTGCAGGCACCTCCGTCCGTGAAGATCTTGACGCCGACAAGCTCGAGCATCTTTGTCGACACACGCTCTGCGGCGTGATCGAGGTGATCCGCCCACCAGCGGTCCTGTACGTCGCCACACGCGCTTGTGTGCTCGAGATAGGTGCTGACACGCACACGCAGCTCATCGTGGGCATCGAGTTCATAAAGAAGCTCCAGCGTGTCGGGTGTGGTGGTCATCTCCGTCACCGTGGTCACCCCGCCTCGGAGGATTAGGTCCTGCACGTCGCCGCCATCGTTCGAGAATCCATGCGAGTGGGCATCGATGAAACCGGGAAGCAGTGCACGCCCCCCGAGATCCACCGTTTCCGTGGACGAGCCCGCAAGAACCAGGATCTCCGACTCGCTGCCGACCGCAACAATCCGCTCGTCAGCAACAGCGATTGCCTCGGCCCGTCCGCCGGCAACCGTGATCACGGTGCCGTTGAGGAATATCCAGTCTGGACCCGGGTTGGCAACTCCTGCCTCACTTCCCGTGTCTACGACATGGCGGATCGGGCCAGCCATCGGGCCACCCGGGTCCGGGAATTCGTGGACCACTCCGCTTACATCCAGAGTGATCGGTGCCGCCCCGAGGTCACCCCGGCTGAGGTTGATGACGAAGCCTGGGTCGGTATCGATACCGACGATCTCGAGCGGAACGGACACCTCGACTACCTTCCCAGCTTCAGCGTCGGTGATGGGTTGTACGACGTTCATCACGTTGCCGCTGATCTGCCACTCCGGCGCTCCGGTGACTGTCGCCTCCCCCACCTGGTGCCAAAGGTGTGGTCTCACCAACTCAACGGATGTCCAATCCGAGGAGGTCGCAATCGTGATTGTGGCGAGTTGGCCGACCGCTGCCGACGTAGATGTAGACGGGCTCGCTCCGACAGAAATCGATGTGGACGTGACGGTGTCGTGCTCGCCCGTTCCTGCGCACCCTGCCAACAGTGACAACACCAGGACGGCAGACCCCCACCATTGGTGTTGTCTGCTCATGAGAACTCCCCAGAGCAGCCTCACACCGACCACTCCGTCTTCCATAGATACATCACCACGAGACCACCGCCGTAGGGGCGATAGTCACAACCCCACCCGCCCATAGCCGGCCGGGTGGGGTGATCTTGTCCGTTGAGTCCGAGCAGACACGCGAAAGCCTGATCTCTTGCACTCGAGATCGCGGCATGGACAAGGAACGCGCCGAGTTCGTTGCGATCCGGGCCGCTCATGGTCGACTCCTGGCGGAGGTCCGGGCGGCGAACGTTCACTACCTGATTGCGGGTGAGGAGTTCCTCTTCGACCCAGTACCGGTAGAAACCAGTCACCGTCGACAATCTGCGTCCGATCGTCGCCTGTGCCGCTGCCTGGTGCTCCAGCGATCGGGCGAACAGTTCGATGTGGATGGACCGCACCGCTAATAGCCCGAGGCCCTGGTTGCGGCACACCGGTGGTTGGGGTCGCCGAAGCAGGACGCGGTGCCGGCAAGGGGCGGAAGTAGGCGAACCCTTGGGAGATCGCTGTCTCCCAAGGGTTCTCATTGGAGCCGGGTATCGGACTCGAACCGATGGCCTTCTCTTTACAAGAGAGATGCTCTTCCAACTGAGCTAACCCGGCGCGATTGTCAGGATACCCAGCCGCGAGCTCTGGAGACCTCGAAAACAGCCAGCGCCGTGGCCACCGAGGCATTCAGGCTCTCGGCAGGTCCCGCGTGGGGAATCCGGACGATGGCGTCACAACGCTCGGCCGTGAGACGATGCAAGCCCGCTCCCTCTGCTCCAACAACGACGGCCACCGGTTCCGCGAGTAGATCAAAGCCGAACAGCGAACGCTCGCCCAATCCATCGAGGCCAACGCGCCACACACCAAGCTGCTCGAGTCGCCGGAGCGCCTCGGGAATCGAGGACACTTCAACGAGTGAGACCTCCTCGAGTGTTCCCGCCGCTGCTTTGAACGCTGCCGCTCCGATTGGGGCCGCGCGCCGTTTTGGCACAACCACCGATCTCAGCCCTGCTGCAACAGCCGAGCGGATTGCAGCGCCCAGGTTGCGCTGGTCGTCGAGGTGATCGAACACGAGCAATGCTGCGGGGTCGGTGGTTGCCGCGGCGTCCTCGAGTGATACGGTCTCCTTCGGTCGACATATCGCGACGACGCCTTGCGGCGCGGAAGTCAACGCTTCGTCGCGAACGTCGCCCACAAACTCGACTTCGGCGCCGGAAGAGCGGGCTGCGTCGGCAAGGCCTGTGTAGGCGCCCCCTTTGAGACGTCGCTCCTCGATACGCACCGTTCTCGCGCGGCCTGCCTTGACGGCGGCGGCGACGGCGTGGAAGCCCTCGACCCTATCCCCGATGCCAGCGCGAGCCATCAGCTGTGTCCTCCACCACGATTCCGAGTTCGGCAAGGTCATCACGAATGGCATCGGACGTTGCCCAGTCGCGTTCCGCACGGGCGCGGTCTCTGACCTCCAGGAGTCCGTCGACATCACTTGGGGCAGCCCCAAAGCGCTCAGCGAGGCGGGCAATCTCGGGATCGAGGCCGGCTCCATCGTAGGCGTCATCTCCAAGGCCGAGCACCGCGACAAACTCGTCGTAGGCCGCGGTCAAGGCCCCGGCGTCTTCGCCGGCATCGAGCCGGCGATTCCCTTCGCGAACCACGTCGAAGAGGACACCGAGCGCACCGGCGACGTCGAAGTCGTTCTCCATGGCGGCATTGAAGCGCTCGATCGCGGCTGCGTCTGCGGCATCCTCGACGGGGCCCGGCGTGCGCCTGCGGAAGCCCCACAACCGATCGAGAGCGGCTTCGGCATCCACAAAGGCGTCGAGCGAGAAGTCGAGCGGCTTGCGGTAGTGCGTGCGGAGGTAGACGAGGCGGACTGCCGTCGGGCGGTATTCGTCGAGGGCTTCGAGCAGCCCCACGACGTGGCCCGTCGATTTCGACATCTTCTCGCCCTCGAGGTTCATCATGCCGTTGTGGAACCAGTAGCGGGCGAACGAGGTGCCGGTAGCCGACTCCGATTGCGCGATCTCGTTTTCGTGGTGAGGGAAGATCAGGTCGTGCCCACCGGCGTGGATGTCAAACCCGTCTCCCAGGTATTTCCGCGCCATCGCCGAGCACTCGATGTGCCAGCCTGGCCGCCCTGCGCCCCAGGGTGCTTCCCAGGACGGTTCGCCGGGTTTGGCCGCCTTCCAGAGGGCGAAGTCGAGCGGATCACGCTTCCGTTCGTCTGTCTCGATCCGAGCACCGGACCGAAGGTCATCCGGATCGTGCCGGGAAAGCTTGCCGTATTCGAGATCGGAGCGGACCGAGAAGTAGACGTCGCCATCGACGGCGTATGCATGACCGGTCTCGATAAGTTCCCCGATGATGTCGAGCATCTCTTGGATGTGGTGTGTTGCCCACGGCTCAATCGTCGGGGGCTTCACGCCGAGCCGTCGGTGTGCCTCGTCAAACGCGGTGTAGGCGCGATCCACGATCACGCTGGTGGTGACACCCTCGTCAATCGCAGCGTTGATGATCTTGTCGTCGACGTCCGTGACATTGCGAACGTACGTCACCTCGTATCCCGACCACTCGAGGTAGCGTCGGATCACGTCGAAGACCACCGCCGAACGGCCGTGGCCGAGATGTGGATCAGACTGGACCGTCGCCCCGCAGACGTACATCCCGATCTTGCCGGCGTCACGTGGCTCCAATTCCTGGAGTTCCCGACCGAGCGTGTTGTAGACCTTCATCGCCCGCGATGGTACCGCCACGCCGCAGCGCAACGACAAGGCACTGTTCCATTCCGCGGGCCGACAGCGCCGCATAGAGGGTGGAGAACCCTGGGTACGCAGCGCCAGCCATTCCGCGGGCCGACAGCGCCGCATAGAGGGTGGAGAACCCTGGGTTCGCAGCGCCAGCCATTCCGCGGGCCGACAGCGCCACATAGAGGGTGGAGAACCCTGGGTACGCGGATTCTCTAGAGTTGACCTATGACTGAGTTCCTGATCTATGGGCATCGCGGTGCCTCAGCCCACGTCCGCGCGAATACCGTCGAGGCCTTCGCTCTGGCCATCGAGCTTGGGGCCGATGGGGTTGAACTCGACGTACGACCGAGCCGCGACGGCGTGATGGTGGTCCATCACGACGACCGGCCTTCCCCCGATGCGCCCGCGTTTGTCGAACTCGACTTCGACGAGATCAGGGCGACCAGTCCGTGGGTGCCGACACTCGACGAGGCATGGGACGCAATCGGGCGTACAGCCCTCCTCAATATCGAGATCAAGAACGACAAGCGCGAAGTGGATTATGACCCGACACACCAGACGGCGGTCGCGGTCGCGGGCTGGCTCGCAGCGCACGAGATCGGGGACCGAGTGCTTGTGTCTTCGTTCAATCGGGACTCATTAAGCGTCGTGAAAGGCCTCGCCCCGGAGGTTCCGACCGGCCAACTTGCCGAGTTCGCGCTCGATCCATCGGTGGTGATCGAAGAAGCTCGCAGCGACGGCCATGTCTCGGTGAATCTGTCGCTGGCGAGAACTCTCGCCGACGCGCAACGGATCGTTGAGGCAGCCGGAGACCTCGCGGTGCTCGTCTGGACCGTGAACGATCCGGACCATGCAATCGCACTCGCCGAAGCGGGGGTCTCCGGGATCTTCACCGACGACCCCGGATTGATGGTCGAGACGTTCAGCGATAGATCGTAACAACCGCCGCCACGGCGAGGCCTTCGTCGGCGCCGATCGATCCCATCGAGTCCGTTGTTGTTGCCTTCACCGAGACAACAGAACGGTCGATCCGGAGGGCCGACGCCAGCCGTTCTCTCATCGCATCGCGGTGCGGTTCGATCCGGACCGACTGGGATATCACCGTCACATCGACGTTGTGAACGAGGTGGGCTCGGTCCTCGACCATACGCCCGACTCTGGCGAGGATCTCCATCGAATCGATTCCGACCATCGCTGGATCGGAGGATGGGAAATGCTCTCCGAGATCGCCGAGTGCCAACGAACCCAGCAACGCGTCGGCGACCGCATGCGCGACCAGGTCGCCGTCGCTTGTCGCCTCCACACCTCGGGTGGTGTCGACCACGACTCCGGCCAGCCGGATCGGACCCGGACCACCAAACCGGTGGGCATCAAAACCCCAGCCAACTCTGACTCGTGAATCACTCATGGTGCCCAGATCGTAGCGCCTCGATCAGCAGCAAATCCTGCGGATACGTCACCTTGAGGTTCATCGGGTCACCTTCGACGACCGCAATCGACCCGCCAATCGACTCCACCATCGACGCGTCGTCGGTTGCCTCGATCGCGGAAGAAGCGTGGGCAGCCCGAAGGGTCCGTAGGTCGAATCCTTGGGGCGTCTGCACCGCGATGAGGTCCGAACGTTCGACGGTCTCGACCACACGCTCTCGCTCAACTCGCTTGATTGTGTCCCGAACTGGGAGCGCTGGGATCACACCGGCTACGTCACCGACCAGCAGCCGGGCAATCACTCGTCGCACAACGTCTGGAGTCAGCAATGGACGGGCGGCATCGTGCACAAGAACCAATCCGTCTTCGACGGGAACCTGAGCCAGGCCGGCAGCGACAGAGTCCTGTCGTCTGTCACCGCCCGAGACGGCTCCGTCGAAGCCTCCGACAATCACTACCTGCCCAACTCCTCCGTCGATGAGGGCTCGTTGGGCCCATTGCCAGAGCGGCAAGCCGCGAAGTTCGAGGTTGTGCTTTTGCCCTCCGAAGCGGGTTCCGCGTCCGGCTGCCAGCAGGATCCCCCAGATTGGGGCACGATCGTCCATAGGCCGAATGGTATCTGACACGCTGGACGCGTCAGACTTCTTCGGGAACTTCGACCTTCGGCAACGCCCGCTCGAGGCGTTTCGTCGCTTCTTCCTCAGACACGTCAAGGGAGAACTGGAGCTCGCTGATGATGATCAACCGTGCCTTGGCGAGCATCCGCTTCAACGCCGGCGAAATCCCCTTGATCTTCTGGGCGTAATCGAGGTCGCGAATCACCTCGGCGACTTGGAAGATGTCGCCACTATTGATCTTCTCCGTCAGAATCTTGTACCAGCGGCTCCAGTTGGAACCGGCCTCTTGCGGCTCGCCTCGCAGCGTTTGGAAGACCTGACGAGCCTTGGACTTGGAGATGACCGGGCGCACACCACGCTCGATTGCCGACGCGGCGGGAACACGCACGATGAGCTGGTCCGTCGCAATCTCTAGGACGTAGAAGTTCTGCTTCTCATCCTTGAACACGAGCTTCTCCTTGCGGACGATCGTGGCAGCCCCATGATGGGGGTAGACGACCTTCTCGCCGACCTGAAACGGATCCGCTTTGGCAGCCGACCGTTTCGTAGCGGGTTTTGCCGTTGCGTCTGCGGTCGCGGCCTTCTTCGCGGCCGGCTTCTTCGCGGCCGGCTTCTTCGCGGCCGGCTTCTTCGCGGCCGGCTTCTTCGCGGCCGGCTTCTTCGCGGCCGGCTTCTTCGCGGCCGGCTTCTTCTTCGCCGCGGGCTTCTTCGCGGCCGGCTTCTTCGCGGCCGGCTTCTTCTTCGCCGCGGGCTTCTTCGCCGCGGGCTTCTTCGCCGCGGCCTTCTTTGCGGCGGGCTTCTTCGCCGCTGGCTTCTTCGCCGCGGCCTTCTTTGCGGCGGGCTTCTTCGTCGCAGCGGGCTTCTTCGCCGCGGCCTTCTTTGCGGCGGGCTTCTTCGTCGCAGCGGGCTTCTTCGCCGCTGGCTTCTTGGCCGCGGCCTTCTTTGCGGCGGGAGCCTTCTTCGCGGCCGGTTTCTTTGCCGCCGCCTTCTTCGCGGTAGGTTTCTTCGTCGCAGCTGGTTTCTTCGTCGCCAAGTGTCACCGTGGGGTCGCGGACGGCGAAGTGTACCGGTTGCCTAGGACGTACCGGCGGGCCGGGCTCAGTCCTCGAGGTGAGGTGAGAGGATCCCGTTGCCTTGATCGAGGTAGGCTCGGATACGAGCGGCGCGCTTCGGGCCCACGCCGTCGATCTGGTCGAGTTCTTCGACCGTCGTTGAACGGAGACGTTGGTACGTCCCGAACCGCTTCTGGATTCGAGCTCGAACCCTATCCGGGATCCGAGGCACGGCAGCCAACGCCCGAACGCCGCGCGGGCTGACCTCAGAGTCGAGGGGGACAAGGCCGAGCACCTCTCCCACGCGAGCGGTGTGGTAGAGATCCTCGGTTGACACCTCAGCAAGCCTCGGCAGCACCGACGTGCCACGACGTGGTTTGCGGGGTTGGTAGTCCGCGTTCACCAGATCGACAAGCTCCCCAACACCCTCCGCCACATCCGTCGCCTGCAAGCGAACCAACGGAGCCTCGTCGCCGAGTTCAATGGCAATGAGTTCGAGCTCCTCGACATGCCGGAGCACAAGAGCCGCTCGTTGAATCACCTTCACGGCGTCTCGCATCGTGACGATGTCGTCGATCTCGTATAAGGACAAGCGTTCAACGGCATCATCCAGCCGGCTGCGGAGACGCTCGAGGGACTGAAGTCGCTGGTTGGCTTCGCCAAAGAGCACCGTCGGGGACTTCAAGACGAACCGCTCATCGCCCACGAACACCACGGCAAGGTCTCGACCCTCCTCGCTAATGGCGAGGACGGGCAGACCAGTCTGCGAGGCGAGCCGATCTGCCGTCCGGAAGCGGGTACCGGTTTCGTCGGTCGGAATCCGCGGGTCGGGAATGAAGTGGACGTTGGCTCGAGTGATCGTGTTCGTCGCACCGTCGACCACGATGCCACCGTCCATCTTCGCCAGCTCCGCGATCCGTTGTGCCGTGACCGGGACGTCGGCAAATCTGAACCCTCCGGTGCAGAGATCGTCGATCTGGCCGCTCGAACCGAGCACCATCAGGACGCCGGTCCCTTGCCCGAAGATCAGCTCGGCACCATCACGAAGTGTCGTCCCGGGCGCGAACTGGCGCAGTACATCGAGGGGTGGGGGCGGTTTGGGTGTCATCCATGCCGCAGGATAGTGCAACGATTGGTCAGGTGGTGGCGTTCACGCACGTACATCTTCCCTGATCGGCATCACCCGAAGGCTGTTCCCCCGCTCGGCTTGGCCCGGTATCACACCAACCTCCCGGAAGACGTCATGGAGGCGGCGCCCGTCACCGGCCTCAACAACATGGTCAACACCTAGGCGGCGACTCTCCGCACGTCGGCGATCGGCCTGGCTCACCGACCGAACCTCTCCCGTGAGAGCCACTTCGCCCCATGCCGCAACCGAACCGAGCGGAACCTCAGTCAGGGCTGAAGCAATCGCCAACGCCATTGGGAGATCTGCGGCCGGTTCAGCGATGGAGATACCCCCCATGGCCGAGACGTAGACCTCGCGACCGCCCATCGAGATCTTGCCGTGGCGATCAATCGATGCAATAACCTGATGGACCCGCGAAGCGGTGAGGCCTTTGACACTGCGCCGTGGCTGAGCTGCTGTGGTTGGGACGACAAGAGCCTGGATCTCTACCAACAGCGAACGACGGCCGTCGAGCGCGGGGAAAAGAACACTCCCGGCCACCGGCGTCTCTCTTCTTCCCGCAAGCACGGCACTTGGATCGGCAACGGGGTCGAGGCCGTGGTCAGTCATCTCGAAGACGCCGATTTCGTGTACGGAACCGAACCTGTTCTTCGTGCCCCGCAGGAATCTGAGGTTCCGGTGTGCCTCGCCGTCGAGGGACAACACGACATCGACCATGTGTTCGAGGCTCTTGGGTCCTGCGATCGCCCCGTCCTTTGTGACGTGTCCGATGAGGAACACAACGACGCCGCTCTCCTTGGCTGCGGCAATCAGCTGAGCCGCCGCGTCCCGCACCAGCGTCGTCGTTCCTGCAACGCCGCTCGATCCTTCAGTGGCGGTCTGAATGGAATCGACGACAACCACGGGCCACGTGCCGGCACGGATCAGCGCTGAGAGTCGTCCGACGTCTGATTCCGTCGCGACCGATAGTCCGTCCGCTACGGCGTTGATCCGCCGCGCACGCAATCCAACCTGATTCCTGGATTCCTCGCCGGTTGCGATGAGGACACGCGTCCCTGAACCCGAGAGCGCAGCGCCGATCTCGAGCACAAGCGTGGACTTCCCAACGCCGGGCTCGCCGCCCAAGAGCGCCACCGAACCGGGCACCAGGCCACCCCCCAGGACGCGGTCGAACTCCTCGAGCCCGGTCTTCAGGCGCCGGATCGGAGCGGAGACGACCTCCCCCACAGGTGTCGGCGCCGCGGTTGAGCCACCGTCCGCCTCGATCTCAATGACGGTGCCCGAGGCTCGGCATTGGGGGCAGAACCCCATCCAGCGGCTCGTGTGGTAGGAACATGTGGTACATCGGTATTCAGCCATACACCGGACCGTAGAGATCAGGTGTGACACAAAACACGGGCGGGCGACGTGACTACCGGCGGCGGACCCACCAGTAGACGATGCCCGCGACCACCGCTACGAGGAAGATCGCGCCCAAGATGTTCCACACTGTCCAGGGTTCGGCGACACGAACAAGTGCAATAGGCGACATACGTGCCACAATACCGGGAGACAGACCTCTGAGAAGATTGCGATCGGATGGACCAGGACAAACCCGATTTCGACGATCTCTTCGAGCCCTTCGAGCTCGGGGAGGCGCCAACAGAACCCGAGACCCCGCGTCGCCAGCCGCCGCCGCGCCAGGACCCCACGGATAGCCAGGAGATCGTCGCGCCAACTGCGGCTACCCCTTCTCCCGTTCCGACGGTCGCATGCCCGTCGTGCGGCGCCCAGAACCCCGACTACAACCGCCACTGCGAGCAGTGCGGAGCGAGGCTGGGCCAGGATCCGTTGCCGGTGGCCCCCGCTCCCACACTCCGTTCTTCGCCCGGAGGCCGTGCCCTGGGCGTGCTCGTCGCCGTTGTGCTGTTCGTCGCTCTCGCCGTCCTCATCTTCAACGTATTCCGCAGCGATGACGCCACTGCAGAGTCATCGACGACCACATCGAGTTCCACGACCATCGCGGTTGCTGCCGTCGAGTTGTTCCCGAGCTCGGTTGAAGCAAGTTCGTTCCTCACCGGCCATGAACCCGAGCATCTCATCGATGATGATCCCGACACGGATTGGAATGACGAAGGTGCACGCGGAGTCGACGCGTGGCTCCGGTTCACATTCGCGGAGCCGGTGCGGATCACCGAGATCGAATTGCAGAACCTGTTCGATGACGACCGGTTCAAGAAGAACTACAAGATCCAGGGCTACCTGATCACCACGAACGACCTGACGATCGAAATTTCAGGACGCCTCACGAACACGAACGACGCTCAGCGCGTCCCGATTGCCAGCCTCGGAACCACGGAGCTCGTCATCGAGGTGAAGAGCACCTACCCGGCTGAACCTGCGGGTGATCGGCCACCGTTCAATGAACTGGCGCTGCAAGCGGTGCGGTTCTTCGGTAGCCAGGGCTAGAAACCCGCACCCTCGGCTGCGCCTGACGCACGGAAGCGGTGGTCGGGCGCTCCCCAATGCTGGGACGTCGAACCGGTCGCCGCCGATGGCAGCACCTGCCATAGAAGCAGCCTCCGACCGGCTCGATAGCTCGGCCGAAGCAGGACAATCAGTCCTTGATGTACGGCTTCCCGTCGGCAGCGGGTGGTCGCGCGCGTCCGACAACGCCGGCCACGACGATGATCGTCACGATGTACGGCGTCATCGACAGGAACTCCGATGGGATCGGTGTCCCCAAGATGCCAAGCTTCTGCTGGAGAGCTCGCGCGAAGCCGAAGACGAGCCCCGCTCCCAACACACCCAGCGGCATCCACCGTCCGAAGATCATGGCCGCAAGCCCGATGAAGCCGATCCCCGCGGTGAGGTTCTCCTCGAACCGGGACACCTGCGCCAGGGTGAGGAATGCCCCGCCGAATCCTGCGATGAAGCCGCCGAGGATCACATTGCGG
>Ga0272442_10001074_pt1 | contig 42166 bp, 25 predicted proteins | sample SSMForm2O_FD_200262 | JGI IMG/M metagenome (GOLD analysis project Ga0272442, IMG submission 200262) | Marine sediment archaeal communities from Little Sippewissett salt marsh, Falmouth, MA, United States - SSM-Form-2O | ecosystem: Environmental > Aquatic > Marine > Wetlands > Sediment ...
CCCCAATGCGCTGGGAGTGATGCTGGGCAACGGATGGTACTGCGAACCGGGGCGGCTACGATATGGCGACTCGCCGCGAGTCTTGCTTCAAATGCAAATCGAGTACACCGACGGCAGCACGGCCACCGTGACCAGCGATCCCGCCTGGAAAACGATCGACGGCCCCATCCGGCGAAACAACTTCTGGAACGGCGAAGTCTACGACGCTCGCTTGGAGAGATCCGGCTGGTCGCTGCCCGGCTATGATGATTCGAAGTGGACGGCCGTGACCGTCAAAGAGGCCCCCGGCGGCGTTATGCAGTCGCAGATGATGCCGGCCATCAAGGTCAACCAGACGCTGGAGCCCGTGAAGCTGAGCGTTCCGAAACCGGGCGTTTACGTCTACGACCTGGGCCAGGTCTTCGGCGGTTGGGCGCGACTGCGGATGCGAGGCCAGGCCGGCACCACCGTAACGATCAAGTATTCGTCCTATTTGCACGACAGCGGACTGGTCGACCAGAGCCGCTATCGAAGCGGCGGCGCGACGGACCAGTACACCTTCAAAGGCGATGGCGAAGCGATCTTCGAGCCGAGATTCACCTACCATCCGGTTCGCTACGTCCAGATCGAAGGCCATCTCGGCAAACTGGAGATAGACGACTTGCAGGGGCGCGTGATCTACTCCAACGTCGATCTCTCCGGCCGGTTCGACTGCTCCAGCCCCATGCTCAATCGGATCCACCAGAACGTCCGCTGGACGCTGACCAACGGTTTGTTCGGCATGCCGCTGGACTGCCTCTACCGGGAACACTGGGCGTGGACTGACCCGGCCACGATCACTGGGTCGCTCTATCCGCGGCAGCACATGCCGCTGTTCTGGACCAAGTGGCTCGAGGATATAGCCCACGCGCAACAGCCCGACGGCAACGTCCCGCGAATCTGCCCAAACTACGATGTCCGTCCAGGCTTCGATCCTGCATGGGGCGGGAACTACCCGATGCTGGTCTGGTACCTCTACCAATACCTCGCGGACGAGCGAATGCTCCGTCACCACTACGCCGGCATGAAACGGTGCGTCGACTACCACACCTCGATTGCCGAGGATGGCATCATCACGCGCGGAATCTATGGCGACCATATGCTGCCGGGCAAGTTCCCCGGCGATGAGCAATTCATCTCGCGGGAGACGCCGCCGCCGCTGATCTGGACCGGCTACTACTATCGCGGCGCGTTGGTCGTCTCCCAGGCGGCCCGCCTGCTGAGAAAGACCGAAGACGCGAAGCGCTACGCCGAGCTGGCCGACCAGATCAAAGAGGCATTCAACCGCACGTGGCTGAACCGGGGAACTCACCAGTACGCCACCGGCTCGCAGACGGCCAACCTCCTGCCGCTGGCGCTCCAGATCGTCCCGCAAGACCAGCGGGCGGGCGTGCTGGAGAACATCGTCAAGAGTATCGCCACGGAGCACAACGGACACTTGCACACGGGCAACACGGGCACGACGTGCATGATCGACACGCTTGCCGCGGAGGGCCACGCGAACCTGATGGTTCAAGTCGCCACCGCGAAGACCTATCCCGGCTGGGGGTACATGGTTGACCAGGGCGCGACGACGATCTGGGAAACCTGGGGGGGGCACGCCATGGCTCACGGATACCCCGGGGCCGAGAGCATGATCATGTGGGCCACCATCGACGCGTTCTTCTACAACGACCTGGCCGGGATCCGGGGACCGGAGTACTACGGGCCTGCTCAAATGGTGCCCGGCTTTCGCCAGATCGAAATTCGTCCGTTCGTGGTGGGAGATCTCACCCACGCTCAGGCCTCCGTCCGCACGGTCCAAGGCGTGATCGTATCCGGCTGGAAGAAGGACGGAAACGCGCTGACCCTCGACGTGACTATCCCGACGGGCGCCCGGGCCAAGGTGAGCGTGCCTGCGATAGGCTTGAAGAACGCCACTATCACCGAAGGCGGCACGGTGGTCTGGAAAGATGGGGCCTATGTGGAAGGAGTCGCCGGAATTGCTGCTGGTAAGAAGGAGGTCGGATGTTACACGTTCGATGTGGGGTCGGGGCAGTACCAGTTCACCGTGGAGTAGTTCCGGCAGGATACAGCCCGTTGCTCTCGACCATTGCAGCCGGCGCCAGGGGCAGCGCGGCAGATGGGAGTTCGTGGTCAGCCCCTTCCTCACACTTTGCCCTTGATCTGCGGGTGGGGGGAGCAGCAAACTCTAACCCACATTTCTCACCAGCTCTGGCCGCCAGTGGCCGCTTCTCGCCTCAGGCGGCAGCCTCCGTGCGAGCCGTCCTCGACGTATCCACTAGGGATACGCCTGCGGAAGCTCGCGTGTGCGTCCTTGCCTGAAACGAGAATCGGCGCACTGGGCACGCGCAGACTGTCTGAGAGCCGGGCTCTGGTACTTGATGCTATCCCTCGCTCCTTTCACGAGATGCCGCGACCACGCCCAGACCTGGTGAGAAATGCGGGCTAGCGTCGGCTGTCTGGCTGCGGCCAGTGCCTCCTCGTCGGGGTTCCCCGAATCTGTCCCCGTGCGAATGTGATGGGCCGGGCAAGCGGAGATCGTGCATGTCAGTACGGATGCTCCTCAGGGCAGCCATGCGCGCGGTGTGCGTGGTGGCGGTGCTGCTTGCGGCTCAGGGCTGCACGTATCTGGGCAATCGCGGCCGCGATGCGGCGCAGATGTTCGACGTGGGGCTCACGTTCACGAAGACGCCGCAGTTCGGCATCTACGCCAACTGCCCGTTGGTGACTCCCGTGGGCTACAGCAAGGTGGATGGCACCTACGTGGGCCTCGGCGGCGGGAAGATGGGCACGATGGAGCATCGCCAGAACAACAAGGGCTTCCTGCTGTGGGGCCGCGAGGAGAACTCGTGGAGCGGGGGCCTGACCGACGAGCCGACGACGGAGACGAAGACGGACGCGGGTCTGGTGGGCATCGGCCAGGGACTCGCCAAGGGGGGGCAGACGTACAAACCGGCCTGCATCCATTACCTCCACGTCGGTTGGGTGGGGGCGACGGGGAACATCCACTACTACGAGATCATGGACTTCGCGGCGGGCTGGGCCGGCCTGGATCCCTCGGGCGACGACCGCGGGGGTTTCGAGAGCACTATGCTGGCCTCCGCCGACGCCCGTCCCGAGTCCGATGCGGCCGCGCAGCCCCCGCCGCCCCGTCCGAAGCCGAGGCGCGCGGGCAAGGCTGCCGAGCACAGGTTTCCCATCGAGCTGCTCGTGCCTTGACCTCCGCAGACGCCTCGCCCTATACTACGCGGGGAGGGGGCAGTTCCTGAGCGTGGGCAGGAGGGCTTGGCCATGAGACGGCAACGAGCACGCCGCGCGTGGCAGAGCGCGGCTCTCATCATCGGCCTCACAGCCGTTGTATCGGGCGCTCGGGGCGCCCAGAAGCCCGAGTGGCCGCAGTTCCACGGCCCGCGCCGCGACAACATGTCGACCGAGACCGGGCTGCTCAAGCAGTGGCCGGAGGGCGGGCCGAAGCTGGTGTGGACCGCGAAAGGCATCGGCTCCGGCTTCTCCACGGTGGCCATTGCTGGCAAGCGCATCTACATCACGGGCAACATCGGCGACCATACGGTGATCGCGGCGCTCCGCCTCGATGGACGGAGCCTGTGGCAGGCGCGCAACGGCCCGGCGTGCCGCCACCAGCACGCGGGCACCCGCAGCACGCCGACCATCGAGGAACATCGCCTCTACCACATGAACGCCGACGGCGACCTGGTGTGCCTGGACGCCAGGACAGGCAGGCACCTGTGGGGCCTCAACATCCTGAAGAAGTTCGGCGGGCGCAACATCACCTGGGGCTTCGCCGAGTCGCTGCTCATCGATGGCGACAATGTGATCTGCACGCCCGGCGGCCAGGAGACCGGCATGGTCGCCCTGAACAAGATCACGGGGACGACGGTGTGGACGTGCACGGGGACGCGCGACAAGCCCGGCTACTGCTCGCCGACTCTCTTCGAGCACGGGGGCGTCCGCCAGATCGCCGTGCTCATGTCCCGCTCGGTGATTGGCGTGAACGCGGATACGGGCAAGCTCCTGTGGCAGGAGCCGCACGTGTGCCCGTTCGAGGAGAACATCACGGCCCCGCTGTTCCACGACGGGCGACTGCTCATCTCGACGCGGACGACGGGCACGCGGCTCTTCGAGCTGAAGACGGATGGCGACCGCGTGACCTTGAAGGAGCGCTGGGGAACGGCCGCCCTGACGAACCAGCACGGCGGCATGCTGGTGGTGAACGGCCACATCTACGGCGAATGCCATGGCGGACAGCCGTGGGCTGTGCTGGACTTCGGGTCGGGGACGACAACCTACAAGGGCCGTGGCATCGGGCGGGCCTCGATCACCTATGCGGACGGGAGGCTCTACCTGCTCAGCTTCAGCGGCACGATGGCCCTCGTGCGGCCGGACCCCCGGACGTTCGCGCCTGTGAGCCAGTTCCGCGTGCCCAAGGGCGGTCGCGGCCCGTTCTGGGCCCACCCCGTGGTCTGTGGCGGACGTCTCTACGTCCGCCACGACGACACGCTGTTCGCCTACGACATCGCGGAGCGGTGAGCCGCGGCCCGCGCCAGGCCCGAAGATCCGGAAAATCCGTCGCCCCTCTTGCGCTGCGGACCGCTTTATGGTATGGTTCCCGTCTGCCTGGGGGCACAATGGCCCTGCGACTTCGCTCTGCATCTCGCGCCTTCCCAGCTTCAGAATCACGACGCGGCAGTGCCTCCGTCTGTGCCGCCAGAAGGGAAAGACCTGACCCCGGGTCTGCGAAGAGAAACGAGGAGCGCCAGCAATGCGCCAGTTCGCCTGCGTGATCTGCCTTGCCGGGACCGGGTGCTTCTATTGCATGTCGGCCGCCGCCGCCGAACCGGCGGACACAAAGGTGGTTCTCGATCTGGAACAGTGCATTGCGGAGGCGTACGGAAACCACCCCCGCATGGTCCAGGCCAAGGCAAGCTCGAGGGCGGCCAAGGCCAGGAAGTCGCAGGCGAGAGCAGGCTATCTGCCACGGATCGACGCGGAGGCCAGGTGGCAGCGACTGGACGAGGAGCCGAGCATCGATGTGGGCCTGCCGAACTCGCTGCGGGAGGCGATGATCGATGCGGCAGCGATGAACTTGTACGCGCGGACGGTCGGCGACCTTGGGTCGGCCTTCCCTGGGGGCGGGCTTCCAGCCAACGCACTTTACACGTCGATCCGGGACGCCGTCGAGGCGCAGGCGCCGGGCGCCGTCCGGGTCCCGCTGTCGGGCCGGGAGGTTCGCACAGCGGCCGTGACGCTGCGCCAGCCGTTGTTCACCGGCGGCAAGATCCACCATCGCAACCGTCAGGCGGCCCTCGGCGTGGAGCTGGCCCGGGAGGGGGAGGACCTGACGAGGCACACCCTGAAATTGGAGGTCACGCGGGCCTACTACGGCGTGGCGTTGGGCAAGGATCTCATCGACGTGGCGGAGAGCAGCCGCAAGCGCCTGCAAGTGATCGTGGACATCACGGGCGACCTCTACAAGGTGAGCCATCGTGCAACCGAGATGGATTTCCTCAAGGCGAGGATAAACCTATCGAAAACGGAAGCGGTCGTTGCGCTGGCGAACAAGTACCACCAGCTCGCCCTCGTGCAGCTCAAGGAGGCGATGGGCATGGAGCTGGGGACGCCGCTGGACATACACGCCGAGCACCTCGTTGCCCGCCCGCAGAGGAGGCTTGTGGCCGGCCAGTGCGTTACCGAGGCGCTCGGCTCGAGGGCCGAGCTGCGTCAGGCACAACTGGCGGCGCGCGTGGAGCAGAGCGGGGTCTCGCTCGCACGGGCCGAGTATGCGCCGGATATCAGCCTCTTCGTGAGGTTCCATCACATCAGCGACAACGAGGGGTACAGGAACCCGAACGACGAGAACCAGTGGGTCGGCGGGATCTGCGGGACGCTCCCGATCTTCAGCGGCTTCTCTCGTCCGGCGAAGGTCCGCGAGGCCAGGAGCAGGTTGCGGCGCGCGGAGGCGCGAGCTCACGAGGTCCGGCAGCTCATCGCTCTCGAGGTCCGAGCTGCGCTGCTGGAGGTGGATGAGAAGCGTGAGAGCCGCGAGGCAGCGCGCCGGGCCATGGACGACGCGATCGCGCGCAACGAGCTGGCCAAGAGCGGCTACCGGCACGACATGGTGGACGTGGAAGACATGATCGACGCGCAGTTCGAGGAGCTCGAGGCGCGAGCAGCTTACCTGCAAGCGGTCTACCACTACAACGTGGCCGACGCGTACGTCGTCAAGGTTCTATGTCGTTAGGGGCTGCCGAGCCATGTGCGCTCGAACATTTCCAATAGGCGCATTGCTGTTGGCTGCTGGCGCGTGCGGGGCGGCCGGGGACAAGCCGCTCCTCCTGGCCGGCGTCACACGAAAGGCGCTCTACACGTATACGGCGGAAGAGGTCAAGGCGGTGACAAGGCCGTTTGTCAATCTCGTTGGTGAGCGCGTGGGCCGGACGACGAGACTGGAGTACTTCAGTGAGACGCGTGACGCGGTTCGAGAGGCGCTGCAAGGCAGGGTCCAGTTCATCTTCAGTGAGGCCACGGACGTCGTCAGGCTGGAAAAGAAGCACAAGATCCGTCTCGTTGCGATAGGCTGCGCCGAAGGGGTGGACGAACCGGCCACTCGAGTGAGCAGGGCGTGTATCGCCGTGCATGCCGACAGCGGGCTGCGGCAATTCGAGGACCTGCGAGGCAAGGCCCTGGTGGTCGCCGAGAACGGCGAGACGATGCCATACCTTTACCTCGACACGCTGCTCGGAGAGATAGGCATCCTGGAACGGGGGAAGTTCTTCGGCTCGATCATCGAGTGCAAGGACATGAATACGGCCCTGGACATGGTCCTCGCCCGCCGAGCTGACGTGGCCTGTGTGACCGACAGCGATCTGCAATGCAAGGCCATGCACGACGGGCGGGTCAAGAGAGGGCAGATCGTGTCCATCAAGCAGTCCACCGAGACTTACCCCGCGCTCACGGCATTCTGCCTCGAGGGCAGGGTGGATGAGGGGTTGATTCTGGCCGTCCAGAAGGAGTTGATCAATATTCACAAATCCGACGAAGGCAACCAGATGCTCATCTTCTTCAAGATAGCTGGGTTTGCTCTTGTCAGGTCGGAGGAGTACGATGGCGTGCGCGATCTCGTTCGTTACGTTGACGAGTTGCGCAAGCCTGCACGATCGAAGTGATCCGCGGCGCCCCCCCTTGGCCTCCTGGCTCGATTACTGATCCGTCGGACTGGCCTCTTGCGGATGCTCCGCTTGCCGCCACTGGCGCCACCTTTCCACCGCCAGGTCTCGTTGGTCCTGAGGAGCTGCGGGGTCGTAGCCGAAGCTCTTCGCCGTCTTCCTGAGAAGCAGGTCAAAGCTGCCCGCACGCACCTCCGCCTCTTCACTGGCAAGCCCACAGTTGATCAGAGCGTCCAGCCCATCAGGGCGAGACTCGCGCATGAGGATCTCGTAGATGCAGTCCTGAAGTATTCTGTCTTCCTGTGATAGCATGTTGACAAGGATGGAGAACTGGGTTGGCTTGATGAGTTCGTTCAGCACGGCGCTGTACGTGTACTTGGCGAGGCCGCCTCTCCGCAATCCCGCCGCCACAGCTTCGATGACCTCATCGGGGTTGAGCCCGATGCGTGCCAGAGCGGTAGCCGCAACCGCTCCAGACCCCAGTCTATCGCTATGCACCACGCGGATGAGCTGGGGCACGGCCTCGGCGTCCTTGAGTTCTCCGATGGCATTGATGATCACTTTGAGGACGAGTCCTGTACTCTCGCCCCCCTCCAGAGCCGCGCGGAGCAACCCCGCGGCCTCCTCGCCAGCGATCTGCCCCAGAGCTTCTGCTGCCGCCTGACGCACCATCATCTGGTCTCCCTGGGGCGCCAGCAACTGGCCCAACCTGGGCACAGCCTTCTTGATACGAAGCTGCCCGGCCACCACGATGGCCTCTCTGCGGGCCAGGACGAACGTGTCGTCAAGCATAGCAAGGACGGTTCCAGTGGCTTCCTCCGTCTCGTAGTTTCCTAAAGCCCTCACCACCGCTGCTCGAACGGACCCGGACGGATCCTTGACTAGAGCCAGCAGTTCATCATGGGCCTGGGGGATCCTCAAGTCGCGAAGCGCGTCCACCGCAGCCAGGCGAACCGCCACCGCGACATCGTTGCGGGCGACCTTGGCCAGTGCGTCGAGCTGGCTGGCTCCACCGACGGCTGCCAGCGCTTCAACCGCGTGCTTGCGGACATCCTCATCGGGGTCGCCCAGAGCCATGCCTCGCAAGACCCCGATGGCCTCCTCCCCCCGATGCCTGAACAGGAAGTCGATCAACCAGATCCTGGCTTCCCAGCACTCCTGGAACGTCTCGCCTTGCGGGCTGAGCTCTACAGGCACTTTCTCCTTGAGCAAGGTGTCTGTCACGATCCCGCTGATTTCCTCCCGCACCTCGGCCGGCTGGCCTGAGAGCCCGCCCAGGAGACCGACCACGCGCTGCTTTGCGGGAACTACGGCGAACGCTCCAGCCTTCACATGGTCGGCCACTGCCCGGCGCAGCAACGGCGACGGGTCGGCCAGCACGCCGGTGAGGAGAGCCGCCCTTTCTTCCTGGCCGCCTGGGCCAGCAGTGCTCAGGTAGACCTCGAGCGCCTTCCAGCGCACCCTGGCCTCCTCTGGCGACTCTGCGTCCGCCTCCTTGGGCGCGGCACCTGGGAAGATGTGGAGATATGCCAGGCGTTGGGCACTGCTTCCGCCGAGGCGCTTCAGTATCTCCAGCCCTGCAACGCGATCGTCGGGCGACCTGCTGGCAGCCAGGCGCTCGGCCTCCCGGAAGCGCGAGAGCGTGAAGAAGTGCCACACCAACAGGGCAGCGGCCGCCGCCACGACCGCGGCCGCCGCCACACCGAGAAGGAGCGGCAACCTGGAGCGCCGCCGGGCACGGAGTGGCTCGCCGCTCCAGACCGGCGCCGCCGGGGTCAGCTTCTGAAGCTCTTGCTGCAAGACGGCCAGAAACGCCGCCGCGCTTTCCCAGCGCTCCGCGGGGTCTTTAGCCAGGGCCTTCAGGACGATGCGCTGAAGCGCCTCGGAGATGGAGGGGTTGACCGAGCGAGGGGGCTCGGGCAGTTCGGAGATTATACTCATGCGGATCTCGAGGGCCGACCCGGTGAACACGCGGCGGCCGGTGAGCATCTCGTAGACCGTCGCGCCAAGCGCGTACACGTCGGATCGCGCGTCCGGCTCCCCCGCGTCCGGTTTCGCCTGCTCGGGAGGCATGTAGGCGAATGTGCCAAGGACCATTCCCGGCGCGGTCAACTGCTCATCCACGTCGAGCCGCTTGGCCAGGCCGAAGTCGGTCAGGTACGCCCTGCCGTCACGGCCAATGATGATGTTGGCTGGCTTGACATCCCGGTGGATCACCCCTTGAGAGTGAGCGTGCTCCAGGGCTTCAGCGATCTCCGTAGCGACCTTCAGTGTCTGAGGGACAGAGATCTCCTGTGTCTTGAGAAGCTCATTGAGAGCCTTCCCGTCCACATAGTCCATAGTGAAGAACCATCTGCCCTCGAACTCTCCAATGTCGCGCACCCGCACGATGCCTGGATGCTGAAGGCGGGCGATGGATCTCGCCTCCCTCCTGAAACGCTCGACCTCTCGGTCCGTGGCCAGCTCTCCCGCCAGGAGCATCTTGAGAGCCACCACGCAATCGAGCTCTTCGTCGTGGGCCTTGTAGATGGCGCCCATTCCCCCGTGGCCCAGCTTCCCGAGGATTCTGTAGCGGCCCACGATGGATCCGCTGAAGCGGGGGAGCGACGTGGCGCGAGGGTGGCGGGTAAGCTTGGTGCTGGCCTGGCTCAAGGCGTCGGCGACACGCTCCGCGCCACCACCCGCATCCGTGGCGTCGGGCAGGCTGCTCAGGATGCTCTGGTATTGTTCCTGAGTGACAAGCTGCTTTCGCAGGAGGATGAACTCAGTATCGGACGAGGGATCAAGCCGGTCCAGCTCGGCGAGGCAACGGTTCAGCTCAGCCTTGGATGTTACACCGTTCTCGAAGGCGATGAGGCAACATATGCGCTGTTTGCGGACGTTCATACCACCCTCCCACACCTGGTCCAGACTCTACTGGACCCGTGCGGTTATATCGCTGAGCCTCCAGCGCTGGCGGCCCAGGCGCGACAATAGTAGTAGATCCCTCGCCGTATGTCAACGAGTATCGGCGACATTCGAGCTTTTGACACCCCGGCCGGCCCGCCAATGGCGGCAGCACGAGCGGGCGGCGGCTCGGCCCAGGCCGGCCCTCGGCTTCGCTCGGGCTGGCGTCGAGGAGCGCAAGAGGGGCGGTAGCCCCTACTGGATACTCGATCCCGGACGCACGAGTCTGGCCCCGGATCTGGGGGACCTCTGTGCCGCGATGGGTTCCCCCTCGACGTGCCGCTGACCGGAGGGGATGGATGGGGGATTGGAAGGGTGGATGGAGGGAAGGCAGAACGCACGCGCTCCATTCTTCCACCCATCCCCTCGTCCCCGCAGGGGGGAAGACCCGGTGGGCTTCGGGCAGCTCCCACGGGAATACCCCACCATTCCGGGTCACACTCCGGAGGCACGGGCCTTTGATCCGCCACCCGCTACGGTGTAGAATACAGCATCTGTGCGTCTGATGGGTTACCAGGTGATTCTGCCTCTTGGAGCGTCCCCATGATGAAGAAGTGCTGTCTTGCTGCTGCGGTGGTGCTGTTGGCCAGCGTCGTTGTGCAGGCCGCAGACCCGCCCTACTACGTGAAGAAGGCCACGTGGCAGGAAACCCTCCTGGCCTCGCGCGAGGCGCTGGTGGCCCACGAGGCCGAGGCTGCGAAGAAGACGGCGACGCAGAAGCCCACCGTCAAGGCCATCTCGCCCATCGCTCTGGGCACGTGGTACGTAGTCGGGCCTTTCTACCCGCCCGGCGGCAAGAAGAACTTCGCCATGGCCTTCCCGCCGGAGAAGGAGAAGGCGCTCAACGATGCCGACCCGGCCCTCGCCGAGCTGGATGGGGTCGACCCCAAGGTGGCGCTCGTGAAGAGCTACGGCAAGCTCCGCTGGCGCGCAGAACCCCGCTACCAGGACGGCGTGGTGCACAGCCTGTCCGCCGGCACGAACGGCTCGACCTACCTCTATCGCACGATCACCGCCGCCAGGGCCACCACGATCACGGGCTACTTCGGCAGCGACGACGGGATGCGGGCCTGGCTCAATGGCAAGCTCATCCTCTCGAAGGACGTGCCCCGCGGCCCGGAGCCGAACCAGGACAGGGCAAAGCTGGCGCTGCGCGAAGGTGCGAACCACCTGCTCCTGAAGATCCACAACAACTCAGGTGGCCACGGCTTCTACTTCCACACCAAGCCCCGCCCTGTGGGCGGCGGCAGGTCCCGGCGTCGCGACCCGAAGCAGATCGCCCGCGACAACCTGTGGAACCTCGTCAGCCGCGACTTCCGTTCGGGCGACGTGCCCCGGCAGATGCAGTGGGAGCGCCAGGACAACATCTGGCAGAGCGACTGGAACCCCGGCGACTTGGCGGCGCTGGCCAAGCGCTACGTGGCCGCCACCCGCCTGCCGTCCCTGGCCAAGCAGGCCGCGGCCGCAGCCGCCAAGGTGGCCAACGTGGGCGACCTCGATAAGGTCCGCGAGCCCTACTACCACGCCCTCCGCGTGGAGGCTGCATCGCAGCTCGTCAAGAACTTCAACTTCAAGGCCCTCCGCCTGGCCATCGAAGACCTCACCGACTCGTTCCCCAAGAAGTACGCGAAGGGCAAGAGCTACCTCGACCAGGTGGATGCCCTCGAGAAGAAGGCGATCGACATCGCGGAAGCCGTCTCGAAGGGCGACCGGGCCGCGACGAAGCGGCTCGCCGACCTCGGCGACGCCCTCAACTCCCTCCGCTACCAGGCCCTGCTGACCGACAACCCGGTGATCGACTTCGATAAGCTCCTGGTCGTCAAGCGCCAGGCCAGCCGATTGGGTCTGCCGCAGAACTGGGTGACCAACGCCTCGATCTCGCGCAACGGCTACGACAACGAGATCGCCGTCCTCTCCCCCCTCGGTCCCAACGGCAAGCTCACCACCCTCTACAAGCCGCCCAAGGGCGAGTTCGTGGGCGACGTGGACCTCCACTGGGACGCCGACCGCATGCTCTTCTCGTCCATCGGCGAGAACGGCCGCTGGCAGGTCTTGGAGATCAAGGCCGACGGCACGGGACTCCACCAGGTGACCCCCGGCCGCGAGCCCGACGTGGATAACTTCGACGCCTGCTACATGCCCAACGGCAGGATTTGCTTCACCTCCACCCGCACCTTCCACGGCGTGCCCTGCGTAGGCGGCGGCGCGCCCGTGGCCAACCTGTGCCTCCTCGACCCCAAGACGGGCACCGAGCGCCAGGTGTGCTTCGACCAGGACCAGAACTGGTGCCCCACCGTGCTCAACAACGGCCGCATCCTCTACACGCGATGGGAGTACAGCGACACGCCGCACTACTTCTCGCGCCTGCTCTTCCACATGAACCCCGACGGCAGCGAGCAGATGGAGTATGCCTTCAGCAACTCCTACTGGCCGAACTCGACCTTCTACGCCCGCCCCATCCCCAACCACCCGACGAAGGTGGTGGCCATCATCTCGGGCCACCACGGCGTGCCGCGCATGGGCCAGCTCCTGGTCTACGACCCTGCGAAAGGCCGCAGGGAGGACCAGGGCGCCGTGCAGCTCATCCCCAGCTACAGCACCCCCAAGGTGGCCACCATCGCCGATGGCCTGGCCAACCCCGCCTGGCCCAAGTTCCTCCACCCCTACCCGCTCAGCGAAAAGCACTTCCTTGTCTCGTGCCAGATGGACCGCAACTCCCCCTGGGCGCTCTACCTGGTGGACACGTTCGACAACATGCTCCCGATTCTCGAGCTGCCCGGCTACGCGGTCTTCGAGCCGGTGCCGCTGCGCAAGACCAAGATGCCGCCCGTGATCCCCGACAAGGTGGACCCCACGAAGGACGACGCGATCGTCTATCTGAGCGACGTCTACTTCGGCCGCGGGCTGGTAGGCGTGCCCCGCGGCACCGTGAAGAAGCTGCGCATCTACGAATACCACTACGGCTACAACGGCATGGGCGGCCACATCCACATCGGGATCGACGGACCGTGGGACGTGCACCGCATCCACGGCACCGTGCCCGTGCACGAGGACGGCTCGACGAGCTTCCGAGCCCCCGCCAACATCCCCATCGCCGTCCAGCCGCTCGACGCCGAGGGCAAGGCGGTCCAGGTGTTCCGAAGCTGGTACACCGCCGCGCCCGGCGAGGTGGCCATGTGCGTCGGCTGCCACGAGCGCCAGAACACCACGCCCCCGCTGCGCCGCACCGTGGCCGCCACGCACCCGCCCTTCGAGATCGAGCCCTGGCGCGGGCCGGCACGCGGATTCTCCTTCCCGCGCGAAGTCCAGCCCGTGCTCGACAAGTACTGCGCCGGCTGCCACAACGGCGAGCCGCGCAAGGACGGCAAGACCATCCCGAACTTCGCCGACACCTCGAAGGGCTGGCGGAAGTTCACCAACTCCTACATCGCCCTCCACCCCTACGTGCGGCGGCCCGGCCCTGAGAGCGACTACCGTCTCCAGAAGCCCCTCGAATGGCACGCAGACACCAGCGAGCTCATCCAGATGCTCCGCAAAGGCCACAAGGGCGTGAAGATCGACGCCGAGGCCTGGGACCGCCTGATCACCTGGATCGACCTCAACGTCCCCGACCACGGCACCTGGGGCGAGCACCGGGGCAAGATCGACAAGATTGTGCAGCGGCGCCTCGCCATGCGCACGAAGTATGCCAACCGCCCAGAGAACCCCGAGGTCTACCCCACGCCTCCGCCTGAGCGGGGCACGTTCGTCAAGCCCACGCCCCTGGTCAAGCCCACCAAGAAGGTCCGCGTGGACGGCTGGCCCTTCGATGCCGCCGAGGCCAAGAAGCGCCAGCAGGCCGCCGGCGCCGACCCCGAGATCAAGATCGACATCGGCGAAGCCGCGGCCCTCGACCTCGTGCTCATCCCCGCGGGCACCTTCGTGATGGGCGATATCAACGGCTGCCCCGACGAGTGGGACCGTGCGGCCGTGAAGATCGACAAGCCGTTCTACATGGGCAAGCTCGAGATTACCAACGCCCAGTATGCCCTCTTCGACCCTGCCCACGACAGCGCCTACATCAGCATGTTCAACAAGGACCACAGCTACCGAGGCAAGGCCGTCAACGGCCCCGAGCAGCCCGTCATCCGCGTCACCTGGAAGCAGGCCCTCCAGTTCTGCTACTGGCTCTCGAAGAAGACGGGGCGCAAGTTCACCCTGCCCACCGAGGCCCAGTGGGAGTGGGCCTGCCGCGCGGGCACGGACACGGATCTCTACTACGGCGACCGCTCGACGGACTTCGCCAAGTTCGCCAACCTGGCCGACCAGCGGCTCACCCAACTGTGCATCCGCGACTCCCCCAAGTGGATCCCCGCCATCGCCAGCGTCAGCGACGGCGCCACCGTGACCAACAGCGTGGGCAAGTACGCGCCCAACGCCTGGGGCCTGCACGACATGGCGGGGAATGCGGCGGAGTGGACGCTCACGACCTTTAAGCCGTATCCCTACAACGCCAAGGACGGTCGCGACAGCGGCCAGCCCGACGGGCGCAAGGTCGTGCGCGGCGGCTCGTTCTACGACCGCCCGAAGCGTGCCCGCAGCGGCTTCCGCCTCGACTTCTATCCCTGGCAGTGCGTCTACAACACCGGCTTCCGCGTCGTCTGCCCCATCGAGGCCCCCACCAAGGTGGCAACCGCGGCCAAGTGAGGCGCGAGTGCCTCGATGCGCGTGCCGATCGCCAAGAGCAGCACCTGTGACAGCTCCTCGCTTGCCGTGAGGGAGCGGGCATGATCTCCATGAGCAAGATCCGCGCCTTCAGTCGGCGGGTCGCGCGCGACTTCAGGCCTGAGCGGGTGATCCTGTTCGGTTCCTACGCGAACGGCGAGCCCATGCAGGACTCGGATGTGGATCTGCTGATCGTCCTCCCCCACAATGGTCGAGCGGTCGACAAATCGGTGGAGATACGCCTGAAAGCCAGGCCCGGCTTCCCTTGCGACCTGCTGGTCCGCACGCCCCGGCAGGTTGCGGAGCGCCTGCGCATGGGCGACCCCTTCATGCAGGCCATCCTGGAGCAGGGCAGAGCGCTCTATGAAGCCGATCACACGTGAATGGGTCGCGCCGAAGCTGAAGGCGACCTGACACCATAGAGCGGTCTACTGTAGGGGTGGGCTGTTGCGTGCGTGGGTTGCGGCACTTCTGTGCGCGGGCGCGACGGCTTGGGGCGGGGAGCCGGGCGGCGGCGCGGACTGGCGCGAGCAGGCGCATGCGAGCCGAACGCCCGAGTGGGCGAAGGACCGGCTCCCAGCCGCCATCCTCCCCTACGTGGGCGCGCGGGGCCTCCCGCCGCCGTTTGCGCAGCGGACGAAGCCGCTCGGCGACGCCGTGGCGGGCATCGACCGCTGGCAGGCCAACCGCTTCATCGCCTACCGCCCCGAGACGGCGGACTTCCTCTACCGCAGCTACACGCCGCTGAAGGTGGCCTACCGCAAGGGCACCCTGCCCCGCTATGAGAAGTGCGTGGAGCGCACCACGCGCGGGCTGGCGACGGCTCGCGAGCGGGCCGTGGCGCTGCTCACCCGCGCCCTGCCGCGCGAGTTCCGCCACCCGACCATGGCACCATTGGGCAAGCCGTGCCGCGCCGACCGCGCTCTGCTCGATGAGCCCCTCCTGGCCAGCGGCACGGGCTTCTGCAACGAGCAGGCCCGCGTGTTCACCCGCCTGTGCCACGTGGCCGGCATCCCCGCGCGGATCGTGCACCTGTTCTACGCGGACCGGCGGACGGGCCACACGATCGCGGAGTTCCACGCGGACGGCCGCTGGTCCATGGCCGATGCGAGTTGGTTCTGCGTGTTCCCCGCAGCGGACGGCCACCTGATGAGCGCGGCCCAATGCCACGAGAAGGGCGAGGCCCGCCGCCACGTGGGCAAGGCCTACGTCGCGCGCTTCCAGCAGATCGTCGCCCTCTCGGACGAGGACCTGGTGGGGCAGCACTTCACGGACACGCGCGACCCCGAGCGGCGCGCCAGGCAGGTGGCGGCCAGGGCGGCGAAGACCCGCGAGCGGTTGCGCAGCCGCACGGCACAGGAGCTCGGCGACCAGCTCTGGGCATTCGCCATCATCAACAATCCACTGCCGCGCTAGAGGGGAGTTCCATGGGAAGATGGCCGATCGCCCTGTGTGTGAGCCTGCTCGCAGGCCTCGCGACGGGGGCACAGAGGCCGATTGTCTTCACCGATGCCAGCGCGTCCTCGGGGCTCTCGCAGCGACTCGTCGGCATCATGAACCACGCGGCCGCGGCGGGCGACGTGGACGGCGACGGCTCGCTCGACCTCTACATCGGCACCTTCTGCGACCGCCCGCGCGAGGCCTACAAGGGCGCCGACGGCCCGGTGCCCAACATCCTGCTCCTGAGCCGCGGCGGGCGGTTCGTCGACTCGGGGCAGAAGGCCGTGGCTCTCAAGGGCCGCACGAGCGGCTCCGTGCTCGTCGACCTCGATAACGACGGCGACCCCGACCTCTACACCACGAACAACTCCGTGCGCGGCATCTTCCTGCCGAACATGCTGTTCGAGAACACCGGCGGGCGCTTCCGCAACGTCTCGGAGGGCAACGCGGCCTGCATCCAGATGGGCGGGCGGAGCGTCGGCGTGTTCGACTGGGACGGCGACGGCCTCCTCGACCTCCTGGTGCTCGAGGATGCGCCGGGCCACTCCCGCCTGTTCCGCAACACCGGCGGCCTTCGGTTCGAGGAAGCCACGGCCCGATGCCGCCTGCCCGAACGCCTGCGCGGACTTGGCCTGGTGACCCCCGACTTCAACGGCGACGGGCGCGCCGACCTCCTGGTCTCACCGGGCAACCGCCTCCTGCTGTCGCAGCCCGACGGGACGTTCCGCGAGGCCGCCGAGACGCGGGCCGTGCTCGGCTACCGTCCGCCCGAGGGCGAGCCGTGCGGCGTGGCATTCGGCGACCTCGACCGCGACGGGGACTTCGACGTGTTCATCGCCGACCACACGAAGCGGCCCGGCGCGCGCCAGCACCTGTTCCTCAACGAGGGCCTCCGGGACGGCGTGCCCCGCTTCCGCGAGGTCTCCGCACAGGCGGGCTTCGACCACGTGTTCCCCAACCGCAGCCCCGAGGGCCTGCTCGTGAAGAGCGCACACGTCGAGATCGCCGACTTCGATAACGACGGCTGGCCCGACCTCTTCGTCGCCGCGACCTTCGACGACCGCGGACGCAATATGCCCTTCATCGCCCGCAACCTCGGCCCCGGCCCCGATGGCGTCGTGCGCTTCGCCAAACCACCCGTGGCCAAGGTGAACGCCTACTTCCCCTCCGGCCCCGTGGCCGACTACGACCGCGACGGCCGGCTCGACGTGGTGCTGCCGAGCTGGTTCCCCGAGATCCCCTCCCAGCTCTTCCTCAACCGAAGCCCCGCACGCCACTGGCTCGACGTGCGCGTGCAGGGCACGACGGCGAACCGCGACGGCATCGGCTCCGCCGTACGCATCTACGCCGCCGGGAAGCTGGGCGAGCCTTCCGCCCTGCTCGGGTATCAGGAGATCACCACGGGCCAGGGCTTCTGCACGGGGCAGGAGCCCGTGGCCCACTTCGGCCTGGCCGACGCCGACCGTGTCGACGTCGCCATCACGCTCCCCTTCGGCAAGGGCACCATCGTGAGGCGAGGCGTCCAGGCCGACCAGCGCATCCTGGTCGCCGAGAAGTGACCCGCGAGGAGAAGCCATGATCCCGCGCCGCCTGTCCGCTCTCGTCCTCCTCATCGGGCTCAGGGCTCTGGCCGCCAGGCCGGCCGAGCCGCTCCCGTGGCCCCCCACACTGCCCGGCGGAAAGGCCATCGTCACCGACACGTCGGCCGAGTTCCTCAAGCCCGGCCCGAAGCTGCGCAGCGGCATCGCGGTCGCGAAGGCCACGCCGATGGTCGACTTCGCCTACTTCCCCGTGCAGACCTACGAGGGGCGCCCCTGGTCCGTGTGGGGCGACAGCATCGTGGCGAACGGCAAGTACTACACCTCGATCGGCGACCACGGCGGCCCGCCCGACCGCACGCCGTCGGGGAATGCCTTCGTGTGTGTGCTCGACCCTGCGGCAAGGACGTTCCGCCCCATCTTCGAGGTGCGCAAGGCCCTCGCCCCGCCGGCCGGCCACTACTGCCCGGGGAAGATCCACGGGCGGCTCGACCTCGGTCGCGACGGCTGGCTCTACCTGTGCACGCACCGCGGCACCGGCGCCGCCACGACGGATAAGTACCACTACCAGGGCGACTGGATTCTCCGCACCCATCCGGCCACGGGGAAGACGGAGATCGTCGCCCACGCCCCGGTAGCCAAGCACTGCATCCCCGCCAGCGTGCTCGACGCCGACCGCCTGATCCTCTACGGCGGCACCGCCGCCGGCGGCGACGCGACGGATAAGCGCATCGCCTTCTTCGCCTACGACGTGAAGGCCCGCAAGCTCCTCTACGCCGGCCCCAACGGCTGCGCCCGCTATTTCGTCCTCGCCCGCTCCACTGGGCGCGTCTACTACGAGCGCACCGACGACCAGTGCCGCCCCACCGGCGAGCTCATGCGCTTCGACCCCGCCACCGGCGGCCCCCCCGTGGCCGTGGGCAAGTGCCCCGGGCTCCGAGCCGCCACCGGGGAGACCCCGCAGGGCTTCGCCTACGCCGTCTCCAGCGGCCAGCGCGCCGAGGCCATCCTGTGGCGCCTCGAGACGAAGACCGAGAAGATCGAGACCCTCGGGCCGGCCGCCGTCGCCAGCCAGCACTACATCACCACCATGGACGCCGATGCCACCGGCCGCTACGTCTACTACGTGCCCGGAGCCCACGGCGGCAGCGAGGGCGACGGCTCCCCCGTCGTGCAGTTCGACGTCCAGGCCCGCACGAAGAAAGTCATCGCCTTCCTCTATCCCTTCTACCGCCAGCACTACGGCTACACGCCGATCGGCACCTTCGCCACGGCCCTCTCGCCGAAGGGCGACACCCTGTATGTGAGCTGGCACGGCCGCCGTCGCGAGCGCGGCTGGGACACCTGCGCGGTCACCGTCGTCCACATCCCCGAGAGCGAACGCCGCCCGTGACCCAGCCACACGAGGAGGACGAATCGTGGGAATACTCGCCAGCATGTGCATCGTCCTGGCCGCCGCGGCGGCGCTCGAGGCAGGCACGCCGCCGGCACCGAAGCGCTCGACTCAGTATGGCCACACCCGCCTCGACTTCGATGTGCCTGGCGGGCGCGGGTTCATCATTCTGCCGAAGGAGAAGCGGGCGGAAGGCCAGCGGCCGTGGGTGTGGTACGCCCCGGCCATCGGCGCGCACCCGAACGCGAACAACGGCTGGATGCTCTCCAGGCTGCTGGCGAAGGGCTTCGCCGTGTGTGGCTGCAACGTGGGCGAATCCCACGGGAACCCGCGAGGCGTCCGCGCCTACGATGCCTTCTACGCCCACGTCGTACAGCACTACGGCCTCGCGGCCAGGGCCTGCCTGCTGCCTCAGAGCCGCGGCGGCCTGATGCTCTACAACTGGGCGGCCACCGGCCGGAACGCGGCCCGCGTGGCCTGCATCGGCGGCATCTACCCCGTGTGCGATCTGGCGAGCTGGCCCGGCCTCCAGGGCGCCACCCGCGCCTACGGAATGACCGTCGCCGAGCTGCGCAAGTGCCTGACCGACCACAACCCCATCGACCGCCTCGCCCCCATCGCCAACGCCCGCGTGCCCATCCTCCACATCCACGGCGACGCGGACAGGGTGGTGCCCCTCAAAGCCAACAGCGCCGAGCTCGCCCGCCGCTACAAGGCCCTCGGCGGCGCGATGGACGTCATCGTCGTCCCCGGCAAGGGCCACGCCGAGATCCCCGAGTTCTTCCACTCCCAGCGCCTCCTCGACTTCTTCCTCACCCACGGGCCGGCCGCAAGCCACTGACCGGCGGGTGGCGGAAGAGGGGATCGGTAGTCGCGCCCGCATCTGTCCCATCGGTCCCATGCGTCCCATGGGTCTCATGCTCCCGGGCCGCAGGGCGCGCTCCCGCGGCCCCGCCCGTGGCACGCAGGCGCTCGATCGGCTGCTGGGAGCGGAGGCCCCCTCGCTGGCCCGGGCCGTGTGGGGCCTATGCGGCTGTGGGCGGGCGGTTCCTCCTGGGAATCGCTGCCGGGAAACCGGCTGATAGGAAGGGGGCTGGGAGGGCGGCCCTTGCGCCGCGTGTGGCGGGCGGCTGCGCGGTGCCCAGTGCGCCGATTCCCGTCTCAGGCAAGGACGCACACGCGATCCGGCGCTTCCGGCGAACCGAATGGTTGACAACGCCTGGGGCGCATGTGAGAATAGCCCCCGGCCGAGTGTCTCGCGGAGGGCCGCTCCCTCGCTTGTGAAGCCGCGTTCGCCCCAGGGGCCTGTTGAGCTGGAAGGAGAGACGCATGCTCGTGCAGCAGTACTACGTGGATGGCATCGCCCACCTGTCCTACGTGCTGGGCGGCAAGCAGGCCTGCGCCATCGTGGATCCGCGCCGCGACATCGATCTCTACCTGGCCGAGGCGAAGAAGCTGGGCCTCAAGATCACCCACATCCTCGAAACCCACCTCCACGCCGACTTCGTCTCGGGCCACATGGACCTCGCGAAGCGCACGGGAGCCACCATCTACGCCCCCAAGACCGGCAAGTGCACCTACGACCACGTGGCCGTCGGCGACGGCAGCAGCTTCGACCTCGAGGACATGCACATCGAGGTGCTCGACACCCCAGGCCACACCCCCGACTGCGTGTGCTACGCCGTGACGGATACCTCGCGCGGCGGCGAGCCGGCCGTCTGCTTCACCGGCGACACCCTGTTCGTGGGCGACGTGGGGCGGCCCGACCTCTTCCCCGGGATGGCCGACGAGCTGGCCGCGCAGCTCTTCGACAACCTGCACAACAAGCTGATGAAGCTGCCCGACTCCTGCCTCGTCTATCCCGCCCACGGCGCCGGCTCGCTGTGTGGGAAGGCCATGGGCGCCATGCGGGTGAGCTGCATCGGCTACGAACGCCAGTTCAACAAGGCTCTCGGGCACCCCACGCTGGCCGACTTCAAGGCGGCGCTCCTGAGCGGCATGCCCGAGGCCCCCGACCACTTCGCCCGCTGCTCGGACATCAATCGCCACGGCCCGGCGCTCGCGGCCGACCTGGCGGCGCCCCGCCCCATGTCGCCCGCCGAGGTGCAGGCCGCCGCCCAGCAGGGCCACATCGTGCTCGACGTGCGCACCTACGCGGCCTTCGGCGGCGCCCACGTGCCCGGGGCCTGGAACATCGATGCGGCGCACAACTTCTCGACCTTCGCCGGCTGGCTCCTCCCACCCGACACGCCGATCGTGCTGGTGGCGAACACCGACGACGACGTGCCGCTCCTGGCCACCATGCTGCGCCGCGTAGGGCTCGACCGCGTGGCCGGCTACCTCGAGGGCGGCATGCACCCCTGGATCGTGGGGGGCATGCCCATCGACCACATCCCCACGCTCACCATCCACGAGGTGCACGAGCAGTGCGAGGCCGGCGCCAGGCCGATGACCATCCTGGACGTGCGCGCGAGCGGCGAGTGGGAGCTCAGCCACATCGAGGGCGCCGTCCACATGCCCCTGCCGGCCACCCGCAGCCAGTTCGGCCAGTTCGACCGCGACTCCCTGATCGCCCTGGTGTGCAAGAGCGGCGCCCGCGCCTGCACAGCGGGCAGCATCCTCGAGAAGCACGGGTTCGGGAACCTGGCCGTGATGGCCGGTGGCATGACCGCGTGGGTGGCCGCGGGGCTCGCGCCCGAGTGCGCCACCTGCTCCCTCACCCACGGCCCCCGCGTTACCCTGTAACCCCCGGTAGTGAGGCTGGAGATGAGAAGCAAGTCGAGCATGGCTCTCCTCGCCGCGTTGGGCGTGCTGGTGTTGCTAGGCGCGCTGGCAGTGCCGCTGCCGGCCCACGCGGCCGGCCCCGCCCCTCCACCCGAGGTGGATGCCCCGTTGGCCCCGAGCTGCGGCAGCCTGCTCACGATGCCGCGCTGGTCGCCCTATGCCGTGGGCATTGGCATCGGGGTGCTGAGCTGGCTGGCGTTCCTGCTCTCGAACAAGCCGCTGGGCTGCTCGACGGCGTTCGCCCGCAGTGCGGGCCTGCTCGAGCGCCTGGCCCGCGGTGCGACGGTGGACGAGAAGCCGTACTACCAGCAGTTCAAGCCGACGATCGACTGGGAGTGGATGCTGGTACTGGGGCTGCTGGTGGGCGCAGCGGCGGCGGCGCTGCTCTCGGGGCAGCTTGCCTTCCACTGGGTGCCGCCGTTGTGGGCGAGCCGCGCGGGAGGGAGCGCGGTGGTGCGCTGGCTCGTCGCGCTCCTGGGGGGCATGTGCATCGGCTTCGGCTCCCGGTGGGCGGGCGGGTGCACCAGCGGCCACGGGATCAGCGGCACGCTCCAGCTCGCGGTGAGCGGCTGGATCGCCGCTGCGGGCTTCTTTGTCGGCGGCATCGCCACGGCGATGCTCCTCTTCCACGTGATCCTTGCCTGAGGAGGCCAGCAATGCTCACGAAGCTCCATTCGCGCCACGGCCTCCAGCTCGGGCTCGGGTTCCTGGGCGGCCTGGCCTTCGGATTCCTGCTCCAGAAGGGCGGGGTGACCACGTACGACGTGATCATCAACCAGCTCCTGCTCGAGGACTTCACGGTGGTGAAGATCATGCTCTCGGCGATGGTCACGGGGATGCTGGGCGTGCACGCCCTGCGCAGCCTGGGGCTCGCGGAGCTGCACCCGAAGCCGGGCTCGGCGGGGTCCACCCTGCCCGGCGCGCTGGTGTTCGGCATCGGGTTTGGCACGCTCGGCTTCTGCCCGGGCACGGTGGTGGGCGCGGTGGCCCACGGTGCGCTCGACGCGCTGTTCGGCGGCGTGGCCGGCATGCTGCTGGGCGCGGGGCTCTTCGCCGCGCTCTTCCCCAGGATGAAGGTACGCATTCTGAGCAAGGGCGACTTCGGGCAGCTCACCTGGCCCCAGCTCCTGAAGGTGAATCCCTGGGCCGTTGTGCTTCCCGTTGCCGCGGCGTGCATCGGGCTGCTCTACTGGATCGAGACCGCGGGGCTCTAGCCCGCAAGGATGCGCCGCGAGCGGCGTGGCAGCCGCAACGTGTTCTCTCCGTCCCGTAACTCCCTCAGGAGGCACCCACTCATGTGGCGCGATCTCAGGCTCGTTCGTTCGGCGTCGGCGCTGCTCATTGTGCTCGTGGTAGCGCTGCTGGTCGCCGCCTCGTCGTGCCAGCGGCAGACGGGCACGCCCGGCTTCGAGACCTACGTGGTCCGCAAGCCCTGGGGCGGTAAGACCACCTACGTGCAAACGCTCCACGGGGTGGAGAGCACGCCGCTCAACATCTTCTACGAGGTGGCCGAGCAGGTGGACGTGCGGCCCCGACGCTACAAGGAGGAGTTCAGCGTCACGGTCAAGGGCGACGTGAATATCGCGTTCCGCGCCCACATCATCATCGCTCTCAAGCCCGACAGCTCGCGCGACGTCATCGAGAACTACGGGAGCAACTTCTACGAGGCGAAGATCCAGAAGCCGTTCCGCCAGCGCGTCCGCGCCGAGGTCACCAAGCACGGTGCCTTCGAGGTCAAGGACATGCGGAGCGAGATCGCCGCCAACATCCTGGCCGATATGAAGACCCTCTTCGCCGAGTCGCCCTTCTGCATCCTCGACGTGATGACGGGCAACATCGATTACGACCCGCGGGTGAAGCTCTCGGCCGTCCGCGCCATCGTGAAAAAGGAAGAGAGCAACCAGCGCGACATCCAGCTCAAGATCCAGGGCAAGGACAACCAGATCAAGGAGACCGAGGCCCAGGCTATCCGCGACTCGCAGGACGTCATCCGCGACTCGCTCACCCCGCAGTACAACGCCTGGAACGGTCTTCGCGCCATCGAGGAGCTGGCGGGCGCGGGGGACGACCTGCCCGGGTCCGCGCGGCCGGCGCCGAACACCACGTTCATCTTCACCCCAGGCGGAGGCGGCGGCGACGTGCCGCTCATCCTCAGCGACGAAATCTTCAAGCGTGCACCCCGACCCGTCGCACCCCGCACCGGCCGCTCGGGCCGATAAACAGGAGAGACCTCTATGAACCCCCGAAACACCGCGCTCGCCGCACTCCTGCTCGCCCTCGCCCTCGCCGGCTGCGACAACGTGCAGACCCCACAGGGCGAGGTGACCTATCTCTACAAGCGGGCCAAGTGGTACCGCGCCGCATCGCTCGAAGGCACCCAGCGAGGCCCCACGTCCACAGGGTTCGTCTGGCAGATGTCCGCACTCTCCTTCGACTACCGCCCGAAGACCTACAACGAGCCGTTCGAGATCCTGGTCAAGGACGACATCAATATGACCTTCGAGGCCACGGCCATCATCTCGATCCGCACGGACGAGGAGAGCGTACGCGAGATCGTCGAGGGCTGGGGCCTCAAGTGGTACGACAACATCGTCAAGGAGACCTTCCGCTCGACCACCCGCGACGTCGTGGGCAACTACGAGTCCCGCGACATCCGTGAGAGCCGCCAAGCCATCAGCGCGGCCATCAAGGATGGCCTTATCGCGAAGCTGGATGCCTACGAGACCCGGCTCAAGGAGCTCAACCCCGAGGTCTACAGGAAGGTTCCCGTCGACATCCAGGGCGTGAACATCGACAACCTGGACTATCCGGCGGAGCTTCGCGAGGTGATCTCGAAGACCCGCGAGCTCGAGAAGCGGCTCGAGCAGAAGGACACCGAGCTCGAGATCGCGGAGAAGGACCGCAAGCGCATGGTGCTCGAAGCCGCCAGCATCGCCAAGCGCAACGAGACCATCGCCGGCACCCTGAGCGACGAGTACATCACCCACTACGCCATCGAGGCAGCCAAGAAGATCGCCCGCTCCGAATGCCCCACCATTGTCGTCATCCCCACCGACCCGCGAGCGCCCGGCGTGCCCTACATCCGGGCCAACGCTCCCCGGGATCTCCCGAGGAAGCCGCAGCCGGCGACAAAATGAGCCCCTTGGCTTCCCTCGCCTTGCATCGGCCACGGCCGACGCCCATAATGGTGGCGCACCCGGCCGCCCAGAGGGAGTATCGGACGTGTACGACCCAGGCTTCATCCTCGAACGGCTGCGCCTCGGCGAGGATACCGTCACCGAGTTCAAGAGCGTCGTCCACCTCGACTTCCGCGAGGATCGCGAGCGGGTCGGGAAGCTGCTCCACGATATCGCCTGCACGATCTCGGCGTTCGCAAACACGCGCGGCGGCCTGATCCTCCTGGGAGTGGAGGACGATGCCACGCTGACAGGCGTGGGGGACCGCCAGCGCTGCGACGACCTGATGAAGCGGCTCGCCGACGTGTGCCACACGGTGATCGACCCGCCGATCAGTTGCCCCATCGAGAAAATGGAGGTCGAGGACACGCCCGTGATGGCCGTCGAGGTGCCCGCCTACGCCCCGGGGCGTCCCTATCGCGCGGGGCGGGTCTACTACATCCGCGACGGCAGCCGCGACCGCGTGGCCAGGACGGACGAACTCAAGCGCATCCTCCAATCCACCGACACCCACTATGACGAGCAGCCTGTCCACGGCGCAACGCGAAGCGACCTCGACGGCGAGGCCATCGCGCACTTCCTCCAGTCCGCCTACCGTGCCGCCGCCAGCGGCCCGCTCGACGCGGCCACCGTCGACCGCTATCTGAGCGCCCTGAAGTGCGTGGACGCCGAGGGGAAACCGACCGTGGCAGGCGTGCTCTTCTTCGCCAGCGCCCCCTCCAGGTGGATGCCCGACGCGCGGATCTCAGCCGTCCGTTTCCGAGGCACGGCGATGAGCAGCGAGTTCGAGGCCCGCAAGGAAATCGGCGGCGCTCTCCCGAGCCAGTTGGCGGCCGCCAGGGCATTCCTGGACGACTACCTCCGCTCCCCGTCGCGCCTGGAGGGCTGGGAGCGGGCCGAGGAGGGCGTGCCGCCCGATGGGCTCATCCCGGGCCAGGTGCTGCGCGAAGCCGTCCGCAACGCCCTCATGCACCGCGACTACCGCGCCGCTTCCCAGACCCGCCTCTTCGTGTTCGACGACCGCGTGGAAATCGTCAATCCCGGCACGCTCCTCAACCAGCTCACGCTCGACAGCATCCGCCTGGGAGGGATGACCCAGCGACGCAACCCCACCGTTGCCGACCTGGTGAACCGGCTCCAGGGACGCGAGACGATCGGCATGGGCGTCCCCGAGATGATCCGCGCGATGCGCGAGTGTGGACTCCCCGAGCCGGAGCTCGACGTGAGCGGCGGGCACTTCCGGGTGGTTCTGTGGGCTCGGCCCAAGGGCGCCGAATGACCGAAGACAGCGTTCCCCAACACGACGGCTGGCAGGCGCAGCCCGAGGGCATCCCCCTCTCGCTCGGCCTCGTCCACATCGACCGCAAGGGCTCCACGGCCGAGTGGCCGGAGCTGCCGCCCGACGAAGTCAAGCGCCGGGCGGAACGGTACTACGAGGGAGTCGAGTACGTCGCTCGCTCTGCCGATGCGGCCAAGCCCCTCAACTGGCAGGGCGACGGCGTGATGCTCTTCATCCCCGAGGGCGATGCCCCCGCCCCGTTCCGCGCCTTCCGAGCCGCGAAGGACCTCTGGCAGCGCGTCCGCGTGGACATGAACCTCCCCGTGCGCATCGCCGTCCACTGGGGACTCGTGCCGTGGTGTGCGGACACGGGGAAGATTCGCGCCCAGGCCATCGACCTGTGCGGCCATCTCCAGGCCGCCGCGCCCGTGAATGGCATTGCGGTCAGCGAGGACGTGTTCCTTGCCCTCCCCGAAGCAGAAAGGAGGGAGCTCGGGCCGCTGGGAGTCACCGCACGCGACGGCATGCCCGCCCACGTCTATCCCGCCTCCACGGCCGCGCACAGGGATGAGTCGGCGTTCACGCCCAGCCCCGACCTCAGCCTGTGGGAAGCCATCCGAGCCTACGTGCGCGGAAGCGAAGTCAGCAAGCTCCGCTACGTGGGGTTCCCGCTGGCCAGGAAGGAGCCCCCTGCCCTCGACATTCTCGACGTCTTCGTCCCGCTCGACGTGGAGCGGCGCGGCGGGGCTAGCGTGAGCGAGCGGCTCGTGGCCGACCGTCCGGAGGCAGAGCAAGAGGCCAGGGCCACCAGATCGGCGCCCTTCATCAAGGCGTTCGCCCAGCGCAGAGGGCTGATCGTGCTCGGCGAGCCAGGGAGCGGGAAGACGACGCTGCTGCGCTGGCTCGCGGTCGTTGCAGCGGGCGGGCGCTACACGCTGTGGCGCCAGACGGGCCTCGGCGAGCGGCTGCTGCCGCTTCCCGTCTCGGTGGGCCGCCTGGCCGAAATCCGCCGCAGCCTCGGCGGGACGGCCTCGGTTCCCGACGCCCTTGCGGCCACCTTCCACGACCGGAGCGTGGGAGAGCGCAAAGAGCTCCTGGCCTTCCTTCGAGCGCGGCTGGAAGCAGGCGAGTGCCTCGTGCTCCTGGACGGCCTGGACGAGGTGAAGGCGAGCGACCGGCAGGCCATCCGAGGCTGGCTCGAGAGCTTCGCCGCCGCCTTCCCCCGCAACCGCTTCGTCGCCTCGTCGCGGCGCGTCGGCTACCCCGGCTTCCTGCTGCCCGACGCCGAGGAGGTGGCTCTGCAACCCTTCGAGGACGAGCAGGTGCGCCGCTACGTCCAGGCGTTCAGCCGTGCCTATCGCCGCTGGGAGACGCGCGAGGACGACGCGGCAGCCGCCGACCGCCAGGCCGAGAGCCTGCTCGATGCGCTGGAGGCCAATCCGCGCCTGCGCGCCCTTGCCCGCAACCCCTTCCTGCTCTCGGGCATGGCGCTCATCCACCGTGCCGAGCGCCGCCTGCCGCGCCACCGCGTGCAGTTCCTCGAAGCCGCCGCACGGTGCCTGTGCGATGCCTGGGGGCAGGCGCGCCGCCTCGTGATGGCGGCCGAGGCACCCGACATTCCATACGAGGAGGAAGCCCTGCCCATCCTGGGCGGCCTCGCCCTCGAAATGCACAAGCACTACCCCGCAGGCCACGCACCGAGAGCTTTTGTGGTCGACACCCTCACGGCCATTCTGGGCGAGCAGAAGGGCATCGGCGGCCAGGAAGCGCGGCGCGCCGCCGCCGAGTTCCTGCGCCGCGCGGGCGAGGACGTGCAGGTGTTCCTCGAACGCGGGCCAGACGAATGGGGCTTCCTGCACCTGACGTTCCAGGAGTTCTTCGCCGCCGCCGGCCTGCACGCGCAGGAGCGTTTCGAGGCATTCGCGCTGGAGCACTGCTTCGACCCCCGCTGGGAGGAGGTCGTGCGCCTCGGCGTCGGCTACATGGCCATCATCCAGAAGCGCCCCAAGGCCGCCCGCCGGTTCATCGAGCGGGTCCGCGAGGCGCGCTGCGAAGCGCTCCCTTGGGTCACGGACGAGCTTCGCCTCCAGGTGCCCCTCGCCGTGCTGCTCGCAGCCGAAGCGGGCGACGCCCTGCCGCCCGCGCTCCAGCAGCAGGTCGCGGAGGACTTCGTCGCCTGGAGCTTCCAGTTCCCCGGCGAGTTCGCAGCGCGCGTGCGGAGCGAGACTTCGCTCACGGAACTCAAGGGCCGCCTTGCCGCCCTCTACGCGCCAGGGCTGAGTGCCGGAGAAGAGGCGGCGTGCGTTCGGGCTGCCTTCGCCCTTGGCGACCTGCGGGCCCGGCCGCAGGTCGAGCCGCTACTGAACGCGCTGCGCGACGAGAACAAGCATGTCCGGGGCGCCGCGGCGGACGCGCTCGTGGCTATCCTCGAAGGGATTTCTTCGGCGGAGGAATAGCCCCACGGCGGCCAGCCCTTGTGATGCGCTGCGAGTCGCCATACAGGAGAACGACCAGAGATGGGCATGGACTATCTGCGGTTCGGGAGTTCGGGGCTCGAGGTCTCGCGGCTGTGCCTGGGGTGCATGGATTTCGCGGAGCGCCTCGATGAGGCTGAGGCACGGCAGGTGCTCGATTCGGCGCTCGACCACGGGGTGAACTTCCTGGATACGGCCGATGCCTACGGCCGCGGCCATAACGAGGAGGTGCTGGGCCGCCTCCTGAAGGGCCGTCGCCACGAGGTGGTGTTGGCCACGAAGCTCTGGGTGAAGATGGAGAAGCGGCCCAACCGCGGCGGGTGCTCGCGAATCCACATGCTCCGCGCCTGCGAGGAGAGCCTCACCCGACTCCAGACGGACTATATCGACCTCTATCAGCTCCACCACCCGGACCCCGACACGCCGGTGGAGGAGACGCTGGCGACCCTCGACACCCTGGTCAAGCAGGGGAAGGTGCGCTACATCGGCGTGGCGAACCACTATGCGTGGCAGATGGCGCACATGCTCGGCCTGAGCGCGCTCCACGGCTGGGAGCCGATCATCTCCATCCAGTGCCGCTACAACATCCTGGACCGGGTTGTGGAGACCGAGACGCTGCCCTTCTGCCAGCGGTTCAACGTGGCGACGATGATCTACGGCCCGCTCGACCGGGGCGTGCTCACGGGCAAGTACCGCCGCGGCGAGCCCATGCCCGAGGGCTCGTGGCTCGCCCGCTACAAGCGCGGCCAGCAGGAGCTCACGGACGAGGTGTTCGACCTGCTCGACCAGCTCCAGGCCATCGCGGGGAAGTACGGCATCCTGCTCAATCAGCTCGCGATGGCGTGGCTGCTCTCGAAGCCGTCCGTCACGTCGGCCATCATGGGCGGAAGCCGTCCCGAGCACTTCGATCAGCTCTACGGCGTGCCGGACCTCGAGATCGAGCCGGCCGATCTGGCGCGCATCGACGAGCTGTCGGCTCCCTGGCGCTACCGCCCCTTCGCCAACCAGCACGTGGTCGGGGGCGCGCCGCCCGCGCTCAATCGCTGGTGACGAAGCCTTTTATCCCGCGCCGGTGTCTGCTACAATCAGAGTCTACGCTGCCGCCACGGAGGAGATGACCGGTGAGGTGGCTCCGCGTCTTCATGTGCGTTCTGCTCGCGCTCGGGGCCGGCATGCGCCTGCTCGCCGCCGAGGGAGCGAAGATCCGGTCGCTCTATCCGCCGGAGCTGGCGGTGGAGGTGGGCGCGGGGCAGGCGACCCTCCCCGATGGCGCCACCGTGCGGTTTGCCAGGACGAAGCTGACGTTCGCTCGCCCCGAGATCCGGCGCGAGACCCTCGAGGCCCCGAGCGCCGGGCCGATCACGCTCAAGCCGAAGCTCGACACGCTGCTCCTCGGCTCGCTGTTCCGAAGCGTCGTGGACGGTTCCGTGGCCGTCGCCAGCGTCGGCGGCAGGATGGACTATGCGCTGGGGAAGGACTACACGCTTGACCCCATGCACGGCATCGTGACGCCCATCCCGGGCAGGATGCTGCCCACCCTGAAGATCGTCTACGACCTGGTGTCCCAGCGGCTCGACCTGGTGCAGGTGGGGCAGGGGGGGCGGCTGTCCGTGAAGCAGGGGAAATCGGCGGTCGTGTGCCCGGAACTCCCCGCCCCCGACGCCGACGCGGCGGCGCTCGCGGGCATCTACATCCACACCGCCAACCACCCTGGGCAGGTGGCGGTGACGCCGGAGGACATCTACCCGATTCGCCCGTCGCCGCCCGTGGCGCCGATCAACGCCAAGGCACTGGCCGGCTCGCTCGCAAAGCTCAAGGCGGGCAAGAACCTCACCGTAGCGTTCTTCGGCGACAGCATCACGCTGGGCGCCGAGGCGGGGCCGTGGTGGAGCGACCGCTCGAAGACCTACACGGGCCTCGTGGTGGCCGAGCTGGGCCGCCGGTTCCCCAACGCGGCGATCTTCGAGGTCCCCGCCTGGCGCGGCGCCATCAACACCGTGACGGGCCGGGCGACGTTCGAGAACCGCGTGCTGCCGATGACGCGTCCCAAGCCGGGCGAGGTGCGGCGCGTGGTGTGGTGGGAGGCCGAGAAGCCGAAGAAGACGAACTTCCCCGCCTCCACCTGGTACTCGCCGAAAACCCCCGCCGAGGCCGACCGCCTCTCGGGCGGCACGTGGCTCACGGCGGGCGGCGAGCGCGACGGGGCCGCCCTCTTCGCCGCCTACGAGGTCGCCATCCCCGAGGCGGCTCGCTACACGCTCTTCGCACGCAAGTTCAGCACCCATGGCGCCTTCAAGTGGCAGATTGATGACGGGCCGTGGCGGGAATGCGGCGCGAAGGCGGAGCTGCTCGACCACGCGGACATCCGCAGGTATGTGTCCGCCAACTGGGTGGCTCTCGGCGAGGTGGAGCTGAAGGCTGGCGCCCACGCGTTCCGCTTCGAGTTGCTGGCAGGGGAGGGGGAGAAGCAGGTGGCTGGCTTCGACTGCTTCGCCCTCGCGGCCGGGCGGTTCCGCCCGATGGGCAAGGCCCGGCCCCGCACGCTCACCGTCGACTCCGCCATCTGGTGGGAGGGCGAGAAGCCCGCGGCACACAACTTCCCGCAGAGCTATGCCTTCGTGCCCATCGGGCCGGAGCAGAAGGCCCGCCTCTCGGGCGGCGCGTGGCTCCAGACCGACCAGAGCGCGCCCGGCGCCCACCTTTCCGCCCGCTACCCCGTGAGCGTGCCGCAGACGGCGAAGCACACCCTGTTTGCCCGAGCCTTCCACACGCAGAGCGGCGGCTTCCGCTGGCGCTTCGACGACCAGACGTGGACGACCTGCCGCTCCGACGCCAAGCCGCTCGACTCGGTGGAGTTCCGCAAATACGTGCCCGTGAACTGGCTCGAGCTCGGCTCGGCCCAGCTCTCCGAAGGCACCCATACGCTGCACGTCGAGCTGCTCGCCGCGCCGGGCAAGCACGTGGCCATCGCGCTCGACTGCTTCGCCCTCACCACCGGCAAGTTCCGCCCCTCGGGCACGCGCCGCCCCACCCCTGGCGACCGCTACCTCGACCTGCTCGTCATCGCGCTGGGCATGAACGACTCGCGAGTGCCCATCGACCGGTTCAAGGCGCACCTTCGGCGCTACGTCCACGAGGCGCGCGACGCGGGGATGGAAGTGGTGCTCGTGACCCCCATCGCCCCGAGCCCGTGGGTGGAGCAGGAGGACGAGCGGGGCATCCCCAAGGCGAAGACCGCCGCCGCCATCCGCGGGGTCGCGGCCGAGATGGGCGTCGCCTGCGCCGACGTCTACACGGAATGGATGAACCAGGCGGCCCGCGGCATCCCTCCCTTCAGCCAGCTCCACAACTGGAACAACCACCCCGGCGAGGCCGGCATGCGCCTCTACGCCGACGTGATCCTGCGGTTCTTCGAGTAACAACTCGCGGTTGCATCCCATCGGCCAGAGGCTATACTTGCCCCGAGGATACGGGCGAAGCGCGCCCCGTCGCACGAGAGCCGAACCACGCGAAGGAGACCCGATGAAGAACATCGTGCTGCTCATCACCGACACGTTCCGGTGGGACAACCTGGCCGACCACGCCGAGCGCCCCGTGCGCACGCCCGAGCTCGACGGCTTCGCCGCCGAGCGTGCCACCGCCATCGAGGGGTTCTACACCGGCAGCTTCCCCACCATCCCCCACCGCACGGACACGGCGACGGGCGTCCTCGGCTGGCCCCACTACGGCTGGCAGGCCATCGACCAGAGCGGCCCGAACCACATCGCACGGATCCTCGGCAAGGCCGGCTACGCCACACAGCTCATCTGCGACTGCCCCCACCTGTTCAACTCCCGCTTCCAGCACGGGTTCACCGCCGCGTTCCAGCACCGCGGCCAGGAGGGCGACAAGCCGCTCCTCCACCTCAACGACCCCATCGAGATCGCCACACCCCACGACAAGACCCGCCTCAAGCCCTGGTTCCGCGGCCGCACCCTCGCCGACGTCCACGCCTGGACCAACCGCAACCCCCGCTACGAAACGGAGATGTTCCCCGCCCAGACCGGCGCCACCGCCGTCCGCTGGCTCGAGGAGAACTCCGACGCAGGCCCCTTCTTCCTCTGGGTCGACTTCTTCGACCCCCACGAGCCCTGGGACGCGCCCGAGTACATGGTCCGACGCTACGACCCCGACTACAGCGGCACCCCCATGACCCACTGTAACTACGGCCCCGCCACCGACTACTCGCCCGACGAGCTCCGCAACCTCTGGGCACACTACGCCGCCGAAGCCGAGCTCGTCGACCGCTGGATCGGGCGCGTGCTCCAGAAGATCGACGACCTCCAGCTCTGGGACGATACCATCGTGCTCGTGACCAGCGACCACGGCACCTCGCTCGGCGAGCACAACCGCACGGGCAAGAGCAACATCTCCGACCACGACCCGCGCTACTGGCCCATCTACCCCGAGATCGGCCACGTGCCGTTCCTGGTGGCCGGCGGCGACGTGCCGTGCGGGGAGAGCCGGCAGGCGCTCGGGCAGCCGACGGACATCCTGCCCACGCTGTGTGAACTGGCGGGGGCGGAGCCCGAGCCGCCGGCGGCGTTTGAAGGCGCGTCGCTGGCCCCCACGATCCTGAGCGGCGAGCCGTCGCATCGCGACGTGGCGGTGAGCGGGTGCTGCATCCACGCCCCCGCCGAGGGGCGCCCCCGCAAGGCCGTCACCCCCTTCGTCGTCTCGCCCCGCTGGGGCTACGCACCCGTCGGTGCGCGCGGGGCCCGCGAGCTCTACGATCTGGCCGCCGACCCTCTGGCTGCCCACGACGTGGCGGATGCCAACCCATCCATCGTGGCGGACCTCCACGAGCGGTTCCTCGCCCACCTGCAAGCCCACAACGCCCCCGAGGCCACCATCGCCCTCTGGCAGAGCGTGGCCGACGAATCGGCCCGCGGCTCCTGGGCCGTCGACTACCCCGACCCCACGATCTGAGGCCAAGCCCCCGGACCGCCCGATGCTCGAGCGCCTGAAAGCCGAAGCCGAGTCCCTCGGCAAGCCCGCCTGGCGGCCCATGCTGCGCTACGTGGCCGAACTCCACGAGCGGAGCATCCACCCGCCCCGGCCGCCCTTCGCCCTTTCCTGGGAGGAGATCGGCCCGGGCTACCAGGCCTCCCCAGCCTTCGGCCACTGGGACATCGTGCACCAGATCCTCGACGTCCTCCCCACCGAGCCCGACCACGCCCGCAACCAGATCCTCAACGACCTCGCCGCACAGCAGGACGACGGCCTGGTGCCCGGCTCCATCTGGATGAAGGACCCCGAGCCGCGCTGGAACACCACCGTAGGCCACCCCCACGTGTGGCCCGTCGCCGTGCAGGAACACGCCGCCCTCACGTGCACCACCGGCCTCATCGAGCGGTGCTTCGAGCCCCTCGTGCGCCTCATCGGATGGTACGAGCGAAGCCGAGCCGCACAGCCCGCAGGCTTCTACTACTGCGACATCCTGAACCACCGCTGGGAGAGCGGGGTGGACGAGGGCGTTCGGTTCGACGAGATCGCCACCGGCCCCTTCGCCTGCATCGACGCCACGTGCCACGTCTACACGCTCTACGCGACCGCGGCCAACTGGGCACACGCGCTCGGCACCGACCCCCTCGCCTTCGCCCGCGCCGCCAGCCGCCTCTCCTCCTTCATCCAGAACGAGCTGTTCGACCCCGCGACGGGTTTCTTCCACGACGTGTGGGCCGTGGGCAAGCCGCAGCGGCGACGCTGGGCGCTCGAGGGCATGTGGCCGGTCGTCGTCGGAGCCGCGGCACCGGACCAGGCCCGCCGCGTCGTCGACGAGCATCTGATGAATCCCGGCCGCTTCCTCACGGCGCATCCTCTGGCCAGCGTGGGCACCGACGACCCGCGCTTCGAGCTCCGCATGTGGCGCGGGCCTGCCTGGAACTCCATGACCTTCTGGGCGGCTCGGGGCATGATCCGGTATGGCCGCCACGACGATGCCCGCCGCCTCCTCGAGCGCGCCCTCGACGCCTCAGCCGACCAGTTCGAGCGCACAGGCACCATCTGGGAGTTCTACCACCCCCACGGCGGCTCCCCCGAAACCCTCCAGCGCAAGCCCCAGACCACCCAGAACACACCCTGCCGCGACTACCTCGGCCACAACCCCCTCCTCGCCATGGCACGCCTCTGGAGCATGGCCAGTCCAGAGCAGTGCGACTCCTGACACGTACACCCATGCCGACGTGGCCGCCCCACGCGGCTTGCGCGCAGCGGGCAGGCGCGTAGAATCGTCGCCGAGCCGAGTGGACAGGAGACCATCCCCCGACCGAAGGAGACGCGCGATGGACCCCGAGGCGCGAGATCTGCTTGTGACCGCCATTCTCTACTGCGTGCCGCTGCTCGCCCTGGCCGCCGCAACCGGCGCGGGGGCGGCCGACCTGCTCGTGGGAGCCGCGACCACCAGCATCACGCCCGACAAGCCGGTGGCCCTGTGCGGCCAGTTCCACACCCGCATCAGCCGCGCCGTGGATAACCCCCTCACCGCGACCGCCCTCGCCATCGAGTCCCGCGACGGCGCCAAGAGCCTCGACCAGGCCGTCCTGGTCTCCTGCGACCTCTCGTGCATCTGGGGAACCACGCAACAACAACTCGCCGAACGCCTCAAGACCCGCCTGCCCGACCTCGATACCGCCAAGCTCGTCCTCAACGCCACCCACACCCACACGGCACCCGTCCTGATCGAGGGCCAGTACGACATCCCCAAGGAAGGGGTGATGCAGCCCGCCGAATACATGGAGTTCCTGCTCGATCGCTTGAGCGACGTGGTGGCCAAGGCCTGGGAGAGCCGCAAGCCGGGCGGCGTGAGCTGGGCGCTCGGCCACGCCGTCGTCGGCTACAACCGCCGAGCCGCCTACGAGAACGGCACGTCGCGCATGTACGGAAACACCGATACGCCCGACTTCCGCTCGATCGAGGGCTACGAAGACCATAGCGTGGACATGCTGTTCTTCTGGGATGCGGAGCCCAAGCCCATCGCCATCGCCATCAACCTGGCCTGCACCTCGCAGGAGGTCGAGGGCCGCTCGACGATCAACGCGGACTTCTGGCACGACGTGCGCGAGGCGGTCCACAAGCGCTACTCGCCCGAGGTGTGCGTGCTCGGGTGGACGAGCCCGGCGGGCGACCAGTCGCCCCATCTGCTCTACAACAAGGCTGCCGAGGAGCGCATGCGGGCCAAGCGGGGCCTGACGCGCATGCAGGAGATCGCCCGACGCATCCTCCGCACGGTCGACGACGTGTTCGAGATCGCGAAGGGCGACATCCGGACCGCCCCGCCGCTGGTCCACCGGGTGCAGACGCTCGAACTCCCCGTCCGCAAGGTCACGCCGCAGGAGCACGCCGCCGCGAAGGCCCGCTACGAGCAGCTCGCGGCGAAGCCCGAGCGGACCTCGCCCGAGCACATGCACATGCGGCGTGCACAGCGCGTAGTCGAGCGCTTCGAGCAGCAGGAGGCCAACGCGGTCTACGCGATGGAACTGCACGTCGTCCGTCTGGGCGACGTGGCGATCGCGACCAACCCCTTCGAGCTCTACCTGGACTACGGCGTGCAGATCAAGGCGCGCAGCCGGGCGGTGCAGACCTTCCTCATCCAGCTTGCCTGCGCGACCGCTCAGTACCTGCCCACGGAGCGGGCCGTGCGCGGCGGCCACTACAGCGCCGAGGCGGTGGACAACACCTGCGGCCCCGAGGGCGGCAAGGTGCTGGTGAACCGCACCGTGGAGGCCATCAACGCCCTGTGGCCAGGGGACGCGAAGTAGGCCCCGCGCGAGCCGGCCAGGCTAGGCGGACGTGGCCTTCACGCGCTCCTCCTGCGACATGGCAGCCAGGCGCTTGACCTCATCGAGGTCCAGCCCCAGCCCCTCGGCCACGCCTCCGCCGTAGGCGGGGTCGGCCTTGTAGAACAGGGCGGTCTGGCGGAGCTGGATGCGCTTCTGTGCGTTGCACAGATGGCCCACGATATTGCCGATCAGGTGCTCGCGATCCGTGTCGGTCATCACGCGGCGGAAGAGCTCGCCGGGCTGGAAGAAATCGTCGTCGGTCAGCTCCTGGGGATGCCGCGCGGCCACACCCTCGAGGGGGATGGGCGGCTCGGCCACCGTGATGTCCGGGCCTGGCCCGCCCATCGAGTTGGGCCAGTAGTTCGGGCCGCCGCCCTGATTGCCGTCGAAGCGCATGTGGCCGTCGCGCTGGTAGGTATCCGCCTTGCAGGCGTGGGGCGCATTGACGGGCAGAAGCTGGTAGTTCGGCCCGAGGCGGTAGAGGTGCGCGTCGTGGTACGAGATGACGCGCGCCTGGAGCATCTTATCGGGCGAGGCGGCGATGCCGGGCACGAAGTTGCCCGGCGAGAAGGCGGCCTGCTCCACGTCCGCGAAGTAGTTCTCGGGGTTGCGGTTGAGCGTCATCCGCCCGATCTCCACGAGCGGATAGTCGGCGTGGGGCCACACCTTCGTGATGTCGCAGATGTTCCACCGATAGGTCTCGGCGTCCGCGACGGGCATGATCTGGACGCAGACTCGCCAGGACGGGCCGTCGCCCTGCTCGATGGCCTCGAAGAGGTCGCGGGTCGCGTAGTCGGGGTCCTCGCCGGCAAGGCGGGCGGCCTCCTGGCGGGTGAGGTTCTTGATCCCCTGCTCGGTCTTGAAGTGGTATTGGACCCAGAAGCACTCGCCCTGGGCGTTGTACCACTTGAACGTGTGGCTGCTGTAGCCGTTCATGTGCCGGAAGCCGTCGGGCGTGCCGCGGTCGGAGAAGAGCACGGTCACCTGGTGCAGGGACTCGGGGGTGAGCGAGAGGAAGTCCCAGAACATGTCGGGGTTCGGCCGGTTGGTCTTCGGGTCGCGCTTCTGGGTGTGGATGAAGTCGGGGAACTTCAGCGGGTCGCGGATGAAGAAGACCGGCGTGTTGTTGCCGGTCATGTCGTAGTTGCCTTCCTCGGTGTAGAACTTGATGGCGAAGCCGCGGGGGTCGCGAGCGGTGTCGGCCGAGCCCTTCTCGCCGCCCACGGTGGAGAAGCGGGCGAGGACCTCCGTCTTCTTGCCCACCTCGGAGAGGAACTTCGCGCGGGTGTACTTCGACATGTCAGCGGTGCACACGAACTCGCCGTACGCGCCGGCGCCCTTCGCGTGGACGACGCGCTCGGGGATGCGCTCGCGGTTGAAGTGGGCCAGCTTCTCCATCACGTGCACGTCCTGCATCAGGGCAGGCCCGCGCGGCCCGGCCGTCACCGTGTTCTGATCGTCGTCCACGGGTGCGCCCGAGGCGGTGGTCAAGCGCTTCTTGTCCTCTGCCATGCTCAGCCTCCTTTGTGCAACAGACACCTTGCGCCTTCCGGCCCATAACGTTACGGAACCCTCGAGCCGAGGCCACACACCGAAGCGTGTAAGCCAACACCTCTCGGCCTCAGCGCCGGGGCCACTTTCTCTGGGAGATGAGCGTCAACAGGTGGGGCCGCAATACCAGTGAGCCGCCGCGATGCCCTCGCCACTGGGCCAGCCTGGTACCCACATCGATATTGTATGCGCTGCGCGCCGCGGGATCAAGCACATAGTGCGAGTTGAGTCGGGCTCCTGATCCTGGATACGTTGCGGCGCGTGTGGTTCCAGGGCTGGGCGGATCCGGACGGCCGCTGTATGACGTCCGCCGCACGGCGGATGACGCGTGACGCGAGGATCGTGACGCGTGATGCGTGACGCGTGACCAGAGGGGCGCCACAGCCGGTCTGGAGACGTGCCGCCCGGTCTGGTAGCCGGGGGCCTTCCCGCAGGGGCCCATGGGAAGCCGCGAAGCGGCGTAAGAGGTTAGCCGGCGGCGTAAGCCGCCGGGACGAGGGCGGCCCCCCTCTTCCCAGCCCCGAATGGGGCGAAAGAGCGGCACGGGAGCGCGCGGGGCCTGAGGGCCGGTGCGGTGGCGGCGCGCGGTGGGCACGGGATGTCAGGAATGGACGGAATGGACTGCATGGACGAGGAATCGGGAGAAGCCCCTCCGCCCATGTCCACCCCGTCCACTTCGTCCACTCCGTCCACAGCGCCAGGCAACCTGGGAACCGCGGCGAACGGGGAGTCGCGTGCAGGTGGGCTGGATGTCCGTGGCAGGCCAGTGGCCCTTGACAGTGGGATGGCGAGGGCGCATGCTCGGCGGCGGCCGGATGGACTGGTTGTGTGTTGCGATGCGGCTCGCCGCGTGAAGGGGGTGCCGAGATGAGGATGCTTGCAGCTCTGGTGGGGATTCTGGCGTGCCTCCCGTCGGCCACGCGGGCGGCGGAGCCCGAGTGGGCCGAGCCGATGCGGCAGGTGCACAAGACGTTCAAAGGCCAACGGGGCACGGTGGCGCAGTTCGGCGACAGCATTACCATCACGATGGCGTTCTTCGTGCCGCTCCAGTACCAGACGCGGAACGTGCCGGCGGAACTGGCGGAGGCGAAGCCCTGGATCCGCAAGTACGTGCAGGCACGCTGCTGGCGCGGATGGAAAGGTCCACAATACGGCAACGAGGGGCGGACGACCACGAAGTGGGCAGTGGCCAATATGGACGGCTGGCTCAAGCGCCTGAACCCGGAGGTGGCCCTGGTGATGTGGGGCACGAACGACACCTACCAGGGGCCGAAGCCGCCGGCGTATACGGAGAACCTGCGGACGATCGTGCAGAAGTGCCTGGACAACGGCACGATCCCCATCCTCTACACGATTCCGCCCAAGGGGAACCAGACGAACAATCCGCGGGAGACGAAGCACGTCGAGTCGTTCGTCGAGGCGGCTCGCACGGTGGCGCGGGAGAAGAAGATTCCGCTGGTCGATTTCTACCAGGAGATGCTCGCCCGCCAGCCGAAGGACTTCGCGAAGACGCTGCTGGGCGACAACCTCCACCCGTCCTACCCGCAGCCGTATCAGAACGACTTCAGCCCGGAGGCCCTCAAGCACAGCGGCTACACGCTGCGCAACTACCTGACGCTGAGGGCCTGCTACGAGGTGTACCAGCAGGTGCTCTCGAAGGTCAAGTCCGCCCGCAGCGTAGCGGGGGAGCTGGCGTGGCGGGGGGCGACGTTCAGGAGCCGCCCCGCCGTGGTCGTGCCCGCGGCGCCGGCGGCGCCGAAAGTGGATGGGAAGCTCGACGACCCGTGCTGGCAGAAGGGCTCGTGGCTGGAGTTCCGCCTGCTCGACGGGAATCCCGAGAAGCCGAAGCACGCGACGCGGGCGAAACTGGCAGCCACGGCGGAGACGCTCTACGTGGCCTTCCGCTGCGCCGAGCCGACCCCCGTGGTGAGCCGCCAGCGTGCCCGCGACACGAACGTGTGGGAGGACGATTCGGTGGAGCTGTTCCTGCGGCCCGGCCCCGAGCCGGCGCGGGACTACCACCACGTGATCGTGAACCCGCACGGATCGACGCTCGACGACGTGGGCGGCGAGAAGGGGTGGGACCCGGAGGTGGCGGTGGCCACGGCGAAGGGCGAGGGGGAGTGGGTGGTGGAGCTTGCCATCCCTTTCTCCGAGCTCAAGCTGCCGAAGGACAAGGCGGCGCTTGCCGGGCCGTGGCGGCTCAACCTCACGCGTATGCGGCCGGGGCGCGGCGGCGGGTTCGCCGAGGAGACGGCCCTCGCTCCCACCGAGGACCCCTCGAGCCACGTGCCCGCCAGGTTCGCCTACGCCTTCTTCGAGGCACTGGGCGGCAAGCTGCCGGCTGAATGATCTGCCCTTTTCCTATCGGCCTATTCTTCAGGAGCGGGCCATGAGCGACAAGGCAATCCTCCTGGCCGCCGTGCTCGGCGCGTGTGTCAGCGCGGCCGGCGCCGCCACCGTGGTGCTTCAGCAGGGCCTCGACGGCTACAGCGGCTGCGCCACCTCGACCCACTGGGGCAAGGCGACCAAGGACCTGCCGAGCCCGAACTTCCTCTACCTGCGCGGCGCGGACAACCGCCTCTTCGTCCGCTTCGAGCTACCGAAGACGCTGGCGCCCACGCGCTCCGTCCCGCTCGCCCGCGCCCGCCTGTGCCTCTTCCTGCCAAAGGCCGGGAAACCGAACTTCTACACCGAGATCTTCTGCCATGCGGCCAACGGCACCGTGTCGCCCTTCGACGAGCTGACGGACTACGACAACGGGCGGCGCCCGGGTGCGGTGGATTCGGTCGAGCTTTTCGCCCTGCCCCACGAGGGCTGGCGGCGGTTCCCCTGGCTGCCCCTGGGCGTGCCGGCGGGAGGCACGTGGGTCGAGTTCAACGTGACGCCGCTCGTCGAGAAGGGCTTGTCGGCTGATGAGAGGGCCGTGAGTGTGTGGCTCATCCCCACCGACCCGGCGGACGGCGGACGCTCGAAGAGCACCTGGGAGATCGACATTCCTTCGCACCGGCATCGGAAGGCGGAGCTGCGCCCGAGGCTCGTCCTGGAGTTCGCGCCCCTCGAGCGCGACGTGCTGGTCGGCCCGACGCACAGCCTGCGGCGCATCTGCGACCGCTCGACCCGCTACGCCTGGCGCGGCGGCACCGCGGCCTCGCACGAGATGGCGATGGCCGCCAACGAGTGGGAGGCCTTCCAGGTGGTCGTGTGCCCCATGCTCGAGGACCTCCAGAACGCCCGCTTCACCTGGGGCGACCTCAAGAGCGACGACGGCACGGCCCTCCCCGCCGCCGACATCGAGTGCTTCATCGAGGACTGGTATCGCCTCCGCGCCAACTGGAAGACGCGCGACGTGTTCTTCCGCGGGAAGCTCTACGACACGGTGGACCCGCTGATCCCCGCGAAGCCTGTGGCCATCCGCCGCCACGTGCACACCGCCTTCCTGTTCCGCGTCCGCACCCGCCCCGACACGCCGGCGGGGGCCTACCGCGGCACGGTGAGATTCGAGGCGGACAACGCGAAGGCGGTGGAGATCGCTCTCACGGTGAACGTGTGGCCGTTCGCCATCCCCGAGAAATGGAACTTCCACACGATGGGGCAGTTTGTGTGGGACAAGGTGGGCCGCTTCCACGGCCGGGAGCTCAACGACGAGCTGCGGCGGGCCTACTACGACTTCCTGCTCGACCACCGCTTCGCCCCCACGGAGCAGTACATCCCCATCCTCTCGCCGCGGGCCGATATGGAGCACTGCCTGAAGCGGGGGATGAACACGATTTACCTGAGCGGCAACTTCCGCGGCTCGGACGCCGAGATGGAGCAGCTCCAGAAGCACGCCGAGACGGTGCGCAAGCTCGGCGCG
>Ga0272442_10001075_pt1 | contig 42141 bp, 51 predicted proteins | sample SSMForm2O_FD_200262 | JGI IMG/M metagenome (GOLD analysis project Ga0272442, IMG submission 200262) | Marine sediment archaeal communities from Little Sippewissett salt marsh, Falmouth, MA, United States - SSM-Form-2O | ecosystem: Environmental > Aquatic > Marine > Wetlands > Sediment ...
CACCGCCTGTTGTCCAGCTTATATTCCAAGACCCCATGTTTACACTACTATCGCTGAAGTTTCCATATATCATAACACTAGCATTTGTTACTGAGGATATATCGTCTCCATCCCCATTGAGTCCGCTGGTTATATTATAATCCTTGTCATCTGGGTCTATAAGAGCAAAACTACAGCTGTTGGTGTCGTTTACATGTGCATAGAAATATTCCCATGATTCCTGTGTTTTAAATATTTCACTGCTTACTATCCATGCACTTGTAACATCATTACCTCTAAAAGCTACCTGTCCACCTCGTGCTTCCTGTGTACCATCTGTATCCCATTGTTTATCACCAGTAGCACCCGCTATTTCTTGTGTATAATATGCTATCATAAGGTTACAATAATCATGGTCTAAAAATTTTATAAGATTTGTATTAGTTGGTGCAACACATGATGTCATAGCATGGCTCATAGACCCCATGCATAATACTAGAGCATTATCTTCATCTGTAGTAATACTAGGTGAGTTAAAATCACCATTGTTATCATCAAAAAGATAAGTATATCCTGTATCATTAGCAAGTGGGTCATTTGTATTTATTCCTCGTAGATTAACAATGATACCACCTGTATCTTCAGCAGTACCATCTGTATGTGTAAATGTGTAATCCGCTGGTTCACTACCAGAATCAGTTACTATATGATAACCATACCATGTTGTTCCACCACGACCACTAGGGTCATCTGTCAGGTTAAATATTTGTATCCATCCATCAAGTGTATTGAATTCGTCATCTGGGTCGTTGTTATCATGGAAAAGGAATACAAAGAGTACGTCACCATCTTGTACATCACTTGGTTTATCTATTGTAACGGTTGTCGCTGGGTCGTTAATCGCACTTGTATTGCTGACAAATGTTATTTCACCACTACCAACTGTAAAATTCTGCCATCCTGTAGCATGTGTCATATTCCTATCGGTGTCTATCCAGTTCTCATTAGGAAAGGTATCATTGAAAAAACTGGTTCGGTAGGGTGTTGTTTCAAAATTATAAATACTGGATGTAGAATTTGTACCATATGTATTATTAGCTGTTACCTTCCAGTAATAAGTAGTCTGATACTCTGACGTTGTATAATCATAACTTATACTTTCATTAAGAATACTACTATTGGTTTGCACCCAAGTCCAACTTTCACCATCACTACTTGTATACCAATCACATGTAGAAGTTGAACCTTTATCATTAGTGATTGTAATATTTACTGGTATTATTCCAATAGTTTCGTTAAAACTATCATCCTCTGGGTTAGCACCTGAAAAATTAGTAGTATAAGCAGTATAAGTACAATACATAGCATAAAGCCAGAAACCATCATCATCACCTTTATCAAGAGGGTCTTCAAATTCATAACCGCTCATTTGATAATCTATATATATATCAGATACAGATGTAAAATAAAGAGAAATAGTATCACCATAAGCAAAAACAAGAATGACATCATTTCCTGCTTGTAATGGCGGGTCATAAGATGCATTTGTCCAATTTATATCAAAATCATACCATCCTGAAGCTAAAAGACTACGTTCTTCAGTTCTTGCAATAAGACTCCCTGTATCATTATCATAAATGCCCAATTGATAATCCACAGCATTATCATTATTAGCATATTTTCTATGTTGAATACTAATAGTTGTTGGCATACCACTCTCTGTTAGAGTATAAGGATTTCCTCTTTTTCCAGGTCCGCCATAACCATTTGTGCTACCACTTGCAGGATTTTCATTTCCAAATGTCGGGTCTACAACGAACACCACACCAGGAACTATCTTGTTAACTGTTTGAATACCAAAAATAAAATCATCATCAGTTACCCTAACATCATACCAGACCTTACCACTACTAACCAATTTTTTAATATCAGACCAGTTAAAAAACACAGTATAATCCTCAGAATCATTCGCAGGCAACGTCAAAATCCACTCATAACCATCCACTTCAGCATAACTTTTAAGAGTCTTATTACAAAGAATATAAAACTGATAATACAAATCACGAGGAGCACCAGTAGTATCCAACGTAAGCGTCACCTTAGCAGACTGACTTGTTTCATTGAAATCCACACCAATATCCAACAACTGACGGGCATTATACCAAGTAACATTATCAGGACTAGCACGAAGATTCCAATCGAACATATCATGCAACCAAGGTTTCCAATAAGACCAATTAACCGTCTTAGTCTCACTAATACCAAAACTGTTCTCAGGTGCATACCAATAATTAAAAGCCTCACCATCAACGGGACTATCACCAGACTCCCATTCCTCAATAGTATGACCCTGAGACACAATATCCGTAGTAACCCCTGGTCTTTTGTCAAACACAGGCAGAACATGAACAAGGCTAATGCTAAGACAAGAAAGAATAAAACCTATATCCAACAATGTTTGCTTCTGCATAACAAAAAAAGAAAGAATAATAATTATTCCTTATCCGTAGACTTCAAAGTTAATACTCATATTAGTCTTCTCACCCTTGCTAAGAGTATAACCACTGCCACTATTATTCAGATAATAATGATACCAACGATTACTACTACCATCAGTGCCGATAACAACCTCAGTCATAGCCTCAGCGCTGATACTAAGTGAAATCGTCTCATTCAGATATGCACGAACCCACTCATCAACCCAGGCACTAGCACTCGTATTATAACCCTCATCGCCACCAACCTGGAATTTGAATACTATGTCAAAAGCAGTATTATACGGTGTCTCCCCTGTCATACTAGCATTAAGGCTGTCACTATACTCATAAGCACTAGCATTACTCAAATTACTAGCATAAGCAGTCCCAGGATCACCCTGATGCGGGTAATACATCCCATACATAAACCCTGTATCACCAGATACAACACTAGCATCCCCAAGTGGCCAGAGTTCCCATTTACCCTGTTCCTGCTGTACCTGTTTCTCCACCAGGGGTTCTGTTACCTGCATGTTGAATAATATCCCCGATATTATCACAACTCCTATTGCTGTCAGCATACTTGCGCCTAAAATTTTTCTTCTCATATTTTTATTTCACCTCATATATTATTTTTATAAAGCCTATTCTAAAAGGCTTTAAACATGACACAGGAAAAACTACACCTTATAGGTTGAAATGTTTTACAGGTATGAACCTGTTAAACCTTAGACTCCTTTAGCCTGTAATATGAAAAACACGAAATCAATAACTATACCAAACATTACCAGAACCATGTAAGAACTCTTATAACGCCATTTACGAATCATCAAAGCAAAACCAATAATTATAGGGATAAACATCAACAAAAAGATAACTAGGAACGGGGTGAATGGTATACCACCAAAAATAAATATCGGAGTGCTAAGATGGAACTCCATCAGGTTAGTACCAGGATACAAAAGCTCCTGGAAGTATACCCCGTAATTCCTGCAACCACCTGATTCCACAGTACCAACATTGTTATTGTTTATCCATATGAAATCATCATCAATAATCAGATATTCATCATCAATCATCTTACCAGTATCACGATCATAAACCTTCACGCTATCCTTATCAACCTCTATGTTGAAATTAAATTTGACCCGTAGGCTACCACGGAATGCTAGTTTGTTAGTGTTAATCCATACGAACTCTGCATAATTATAAAACTCATCTCCGATAACCTCCTCATTGGTATAACGTCTGAGTTCAATCTGTGCATCCTCATAGAAATACTGATGAGCTGTATCCTTATAATACCCTGCCTCAAAACTACGACTAGCACCAGCATTAAGCCCTCCTGTTATCATAAACTCTACACCATCACCAGCGGTTTTGAAATCCTCCCCACGTTCCATGAGAACCCCATTTTCAAGGTCTTCTATCTGGATAGAGTTAAGATCAGGAGTTGTTTTATCACTGAAACCCGCGAAAACATAAACATCATAAATAGGGACACTCAACGTGTTTTCGACATATAACACGGTGCTATGATAACCAGCTCTGTTACCTATATGACCAGGGTTATCGGTGCTATTGTAAATATCCCAGTAGAACTTTGTCATCTTACTGAACGTTGTCTCCCGAAGAACAGAGATATTATCAGATGCGACAATAGTAATATTCTCCCCGTTAAGATTCAGTTTACTAGGAACATATGTAGTGTTCTGCATCAATGTTTTATTATTCGTATACGTGATGTTAACCCAGTTGACACTGCTATTCCCAGATAAATAAACCACATCTTTGATAACTATTATAGTCCCATTCTCAGTAGTACCATTCGTGGGGATAAGCGGATGACTTTCAGTAATGTTTGAATAACTACTGTTACGGGTTGTGGAGATAACATCTAATGCTGGGCATACCTTCCATACATTGTTACCTAGCATCTGTCCTGTTCTATCAAAAATGCTGAACCTTATCGGGGGGTTACTACTCCAGAATACATCATCTGGCATAAGAGCATAATCCAACTCTGAGTTAAGTTCAAGGAGTTGCCCTACTATTGCACTCTGTCCATTGATTACAACTTGTAAATGGCTACCATTGATAACATAAACCTTGGAGTTAACCATGGATATTGAGTTGTTAGTGTAAATATTGTTGTTATCCGCATCATAAATTCGTAACTGGTAACTCCCAGATGGTAGCAGGAATTCTACGGGTTCATAAGGACATATCCCTCTTTCAAACCATCGGCTACCCCCTGATCTTAGGAAACTAATCATATAGTATTCATTGTTTAGATTACTAAATTTGTAACTATGGAATGTCAACCCGAAATCAAGAAACGTATATGTTGCATTTAATGTATGATTCCCAGTGTAAAGTGTGAGATTATAGTAATCCTTAATTGTAACATTAATTGTGTTATTGATATATGTCCAATGAGTCTGACTGGTTTGCCTATGCCCATCTATGTAGAGTTTAAGTGTTTCATCAGGAAGACCAAGTGCCTCGTTAGTGTTATACCAGCTTATGTGAACCATTGCATTATAACCTGTGGCAATAAAAAAAGAATCCCCAGTTATTGTAATGTTATCGTTTACGGTATCATTCAATGTTCCATTTATCGAGGAATAAACATACATCGTGATATTATACTTCCCTGGTAACACATTGATATGTACCGAGTCCATTGGGAATAATGTCATATTGTAGTATCTACTCCCGTTCTCCATGGTGAAATATATAATACTCTGATTCAGGTTTTTAACACTGAGATCATACCAAATTATTGGGATGTCTATCCCTTCGTTTATCTCTGCGACTGTAAAAGTTTGATAACTGCTACCTGTTGGATAGATTTTATTATCGAAATAGTCATCTATCCTATAATAAAATGTGTCTCCTGTGTAGGTTTTATGTGTGTTCCTGTAGATTCGGTCATTGGAGTCTATCGTGGTGTCACTGCTTACATATATCTTGAATAGTTCACTTATAAGCCCTGTCCCCTTGTTTTCATCATAGAAGTTGAAATATACAGTGGTAGAGTAATGACCTGGACCTGTTGAATTAGACAGGTAAAGTGTCCAATTCGTAGAAAAATCATTACTATCATAGGTATAGTTCACTAGGATGTAGTACATTCCAGGTGTCATAGTTGATGTTGAAAAAATATACTGATAATTCCCGTTGACTACATAATATTCCATCTCAGAATTAACCACGGTTGTCATATCGCTACTATCTACAACTTTTGTTGTCACCCATGTATAGTTAAGTGGTTCTCCATCGCTTCTTTTGATAGTTCCAATACTCCATAGATAATCACCAACGTTGAGGTATACTGGGAAATCAAGCTGGAATGATGTGTTTACTCCTACATTAAATGTTTCTGTAGAAGTTTCATTCCATGAAATACCATCATATGCTATGAACTTATAACTGTAAGTTCCACTTGTTGGTATTGTTCTGCTATATGTAAAACTAGCTCCTGTCTGGTTGTCTCCAGAAACATACGTCATAGATGAATTGTCTTCCCATGCACCACGTGTGATTACACAACGGGTTTGCATGGTATCATTTTCTCCATCTGCAAAGGTAGCATTGAAATAAAATGTTGTATCTGATTCGATACCTGTAGATGGTTCCACCGAAGGGCTGGTTATATTTGGCAACCAGTTCTCGTAATGAGCATATATTGTAAACATGTAGTCTTTAACAGTTTCATTTAGAAGAGGTGATTCATATAAATCGGTGTATGCTGTAGTAGATTGTATACCTTCACCTGTATGACCTAAAAGATACTTCAATGAAGCACCACCATCTGTTGATACAACTAAGAAATACTTTGTTCCTGGATAAACGATGTCATAGGAACTCGTTATATTAAATTGTTCATAATGAAAATCATTTGCTACTGTTTTCTCTTCCATATATGCAACAAGCGTGCTTGCATTACCATCACTACTATAATTATATACTGCACATTTTGCATTATTACCATTGCCATCTATATATGTTTTAATGTATTTTAAATGACCACCAGTTGTTGTTGTAACATAGTTACCAACTGTATCACTAAAACCATAAGATCCACCACCACCTACGCCTTCATATCCAATGTTTTCTGATACATCAACAGCTTGCAATAAAGGGAATACACTAAGTAATAAAATAATAAATAGTGATGTGAATAATGTTTTTTTATTCATTTTTCGTGTATCTCCTTGTGAATCCTAAAAAAATAAGAAGAGAGTTTAAATCTCTTCAACTTGTATGGTGAAAGATCCTCTTCCTAGATCTCCACGCCAGCTTCCTCTATATGTATCTCCGTAGAGTTTGTATGTTCCACTTGCATGTAAAGTCTCGATACCATCTGAGAAACTAATCGTAAATTTGTAGTATCCCCAGAACCAGTAATAATCATTGTAAGAAACTATACTATAATCTATACCGTTAATAAATATTGTACTTGCTCCACCGTCTACATCGAAGGATCCCTCGATATAATAATTTGTTCGTGGTTTATAGCTTCTGGCACTACCAGAAAACATATACTCAGGTTGTTCTTCATCTAAAATTATAGTTGCATAGACACTGCGACCTTTGATATATCCTTGAGTATCAAGACAGAACTTGAATTGATAATTAGTGTTAGCATCTATGTGTATATCCCCTGTAAAATCAAACTGATACCAGTTCCATACACTAGGAACATCTATTGAATTTGACGTTGCTAATTCTGTTCTAGTTCCATCAATATTGATTTTATATATGGTACATATCCAATCATATGATAAAAATTCCTGGTATGGCCCAGATTTGAGATAGGCTTTTACATATTGTAGTGTTCCACTATCAACTGATGTGAAATAACAGGTTTCATAACATCCATAGAACCCAGTTGTTCCACCTGTTACGGTATCGTTTCCAAATATTTGTGTGTCACCTGCTTCTGCTGTTACTGATACAGACAAAACTATGGTAAGCATTGCCAGTATAGTACAGACTACTGCTATTTTTTCTTTCATATTTTTTTTACCTCTTTATTTATTTTTCTCATATCTTTTTTTCACCTTTTTTAAAAATTTTTAAAAATGAAATCTAAAAAAATTATAAGGAGAAACACTTATGGTTTCTGTATTTTCAAAGTACAATCCTGTGTCACATGAACCAGATAAAGCACATTATCTTTTACATGCTGAAGACTCCCACCATTATGACTAGGATCTGGTTGGTTGTACCAATAGTTATCATTCAGGTTTTCGCCATCGAAAATAAAATCCCAATAAGGATCAATAGAACTTAGAACTGTTACAGGATCATCATTTGAGAAAGTATCTAACTGGTTCTGATGAAATACTATACGGTTCCATCCTACCTTGAAATCGAGACTCCAAGACCCTGCATCCTTATTAGCGATTCTAAGAGTAAGCTGGTTATCCTCATCTGGGTCATTAGAAACCATAACTCTGTAGTTTGTATCTGGTTGTATAAACAACAGTGTGTTTCCTCCTTCATCAAACTTCCAGTTTTTATAAGTGTTTTCCTCAAATACTGAAAGAGACCATTCATCTCCACATGGTAAAATAGAACGGAAAACATCCTCTGGGTTGTTACTGTAACATGAACTAAGCTGGGTTTGTGTAAAGCTAACATCATTTTCTCCAACAGTTAGTGGCCATTCCCAGTAAGAACTATTTGTTTCTTGTGTGAAATAGAAATATCCCCCAACACCAACAGCTATTAATGTTAATGCTACAGCTCCTACAAATATCCCCTTCATACTGTTACCCCCCATACCTCAAATTTGCTATCGTATTGATTATATGCTCCACATGATGAATCAACAGGATTAACCTTGAAAACTAGGTTTCCATCAGGATAAAGATCATCTACAGCGATTAACCTGATATATACATCTGTGTAATCTGGTGCAAAAAACACATATGAATATTTAACACCCGCATCAAGGGTTACTGCTCCATCGAAAAACCAGTCTATAGTCTGAGTGCCAGTACCTTTTATATCCCCTGCTAGTTGATACATTGATGCGATTTCATCCTTTGGAAAATCAATACCGCTATTACTGCGAACTGTGTGAACATAACAATAAATCTTGGTGTTATCTGGTACTGGTGCTGATATTATCATCCGTGTCCTGATTTTTGTAAGTTTTGTTGTTGCATCTGGTATAAACGACTGCCCGTAACCATAGTTCTGTTTGATTTGTTTCTGAAGAGCGATATCTCCACCACCTGGATGACTTGCTACTATGATCTCTACAGGTGGGTTATAATCCTCTTCCACTGTGAGTGTTGCTTCTACAACACAGGGTAATGTTGCCTTAGTTATTTCATTATCTGGATACCAGTAGTTTATATCACCATCTGGTGTACATGTAAGTGTGTATGTTCCTGCTGTTGTATATTCTGGTACAAGATCATAAATTGAGAAACGCACATTAACCATTTCATGCCATTCACTGTCAACATCGAAATCAATTGTCTGACTTGGTATGTAATCCTTCAAACTAATTATCTTAGTGCTTTTTTCCTCTAAACGAAATGATATAGTATATGTCGTGAAATGAAGTCTTATAGTGCCATAGGTTGTCCCTGTAGCCTTTGCATTTAGATGATATTGCAATGCTACGACTTCTTTGCCATCATGTTTAAATGTCGAAAGAGTGCTAACTGGTGTCATAGAACTTGTTGTTCCATCCTCATATTCCAGTAAAACTTCTTGCCCCCATGCCCCAAATTCCACGTCACTTTCATATTGTTCTTCACCACTGGAGTATGCAGTAAAAAAGTAGACTCCTGCTATTATTAATATTAATATTATTATTCCAACTATTATTTGTTGTTTCATTTTTTTCTCCCTTCAAAAAAATATATTTTTTTTATGTTAAACCTGAAACAGGATCACAGCAGTAAAACTCCTGAGTATCAGTTATCGTATGCTTCCAGACGACATCACCATAAGAATCATAGCCTTCCCTAACAGAAAAACCAACGTCAAGTACCCCATGCCATCCCTGCATGTTCTCCCCGAATTTACACCATTGCGTAACTTCTTCGCCAGATGCTACATTATCAATTTGACCCCACCAATTATATGGATGTTCCTTAGACGGATTAGGATAACCATACTCATAGATATGCCAATAAACAATTAAGGTGCTACCACCATTATTTTTTACCCAATACCTGAGATAGATCATATCATCAAAACACCAGGTTTCATCAATGTAACTATTATAATATGAACCATCTTGAAGACATGTTAAAATTTTTGTTATCTTGATTTCATCATTCATCTGTGTATCTGTTTCAGTGTCATCATCTGGTGCATCCACATCAGCTTGTATATCAAAATTAAACGGAACAGGTAACTCTGCATCTATCCATTCAGTATTATCAATTTTATATCTAGCATTACCTGATGAGAATACTTCTACTCTTCCACCTGTGAACAATGAAAGATCAAGAGGCATTGAAACCAATGACTGCCATTCATCATCATCTGTTATAGTATCCTCAATGATGTATTCCTCTTCAACTGGGTCTTTTATAATAGTCAGCTCATCAACTGTGAACTCTACATCAAGATTAAAATCAAAAGCAACATGTGAATAAGAATCAGACGGATACGCTTTTGCTTGTATAATATATGTCATATCAGTTATGGTTTTACCATTTCTACTGAGTGACATCTCCTGATTATTTGATGCGCCTACATATTCAGAAGTCCCATCATCATAGTTTATCATTACCTGTTGTTTCCACCATCCTCTGAAAACAGTATCAGAGGGGATATCCCCTACAACATCAGGTGTTTGTTCATCCTGATCTGAGTTAATCGGGCTGATTACTCCATCACCTGTTGGAAACGTTGTTTGAATATAATAAACCCCAGCTACTACTAGGATTACCGCTAGTAATATTATTATCGTCTGTTGTTTCATAAAAAAATCATTCCTCCATATTTTTTTTAAATAACATATAGAGCATAATATCCAAATACTAACAAGGATGATACAATTATTATCCCCAGCATCAGAAATATTTGCCTCATAAAAACACAGAAACCTATGACAACTCCTAAGAAAAGAATCCATACTTGGAAAACAGGTTCCTGTATAATATTAGGAATTTCAACTCCTATTTTTACCAGGATATGTATAAGTGCTACTATCCCGAAACAAATTGTGATAGGTAGAATTAAGAAAAAATTTCCATCAGTTTTATCTTTAAGACTTCTTAGTTTCATGTTTTTTCACCATTCACCCCATAAACGAAAAAGGTAATCCTCATCATTTCTCAGATACCATCTGCTAGGGTTGAAACTATTTCCATAAAATGCTTGTCCACCATTGTATTCATCATACAATGTGTATATCCTGACTGGTCCTGGTTCAAGATCTGGGATACCAGCTACAAATGCATATTGTTTACCGCTTACCAGTTTAATATCTGCAAGATTGATTTTGTTCCATCCTGATACCATACGGGTTTTATCTAGGATACCTGTCGATATTGATACCCCATTGGGTTTATTATCTTCTATATTCTGGATTTCAACTGTTAAATCCATTGGTTCACTGATAACCTCAAGTTTCAGTTCAATACCTGTAAGTGTAAGAGTATCATAAACACTAAATGTTTGTGCTATGAAACCGCTATTGTAACCGTATACCCAGTACCATGTACTTGATGATTTGTCATTAGCTAGAAAAACACCAGTGTGTGTCTCAGGTTCTTCTTCAATGTTTTCCTCTGTGATTTCTTCTTCAATCTGCATGTTTTCATCAGGGTTTTGTTCATTATCAAAGGGGTTATCTATTGATATGCAACCTGATAAGAAAAGCACAATGATTAAAAGAATGATTATGAGTATTTTTTTCATAGCTTTTACTCTGTTAAAAATATAGTTTGATGTGGTGGGTCATCCTGATCCTGCGGGAACATGCTCAGAAGGAAATCCAAGGCATTCTGCTGATAATTGATAGTACCAGGTTTTATCCATACTTCTCCTACGAAACCATCGACTACATCCATTATGTTACCATCGCCATACTCTGGTCCGAATATGCATCCTGCAAATCCTATCTCGTTACACCAGACGTTGTTAACTGTTTTATCAACATCAGTCCATGTTTCCATTGTATTCCATGTCCCAGGGTTTTCACATCCAGTTCCATCAGTACAAACAGAAATTGACACTGTCTGGTCAATTACTGCCCATTTCTGGATGTTGCTATTCCATGCTTCAAGCCATAAATCCCTAGTACACCATCGTTTTTCATTGCCATAATTACAAGCTGTAGCGAGTCCTGCATGAACCTGTCCTTTTACCCTTATTATTTCTCCTGAGAGATACCGCCATTGCTCGTTATCGTTGACGTCAATATGTTTAAATGGGAATGTGAAACCATAGAAATATGGTCCTCCATCCACGCCTCGGTATACTGCATCCTCCTTTCTAGGATTACGACTATCCCATCCGTATACCCATTTCTCAGGGATTATAATATTAACTGTAGCCTCTGCGATTACTTCTGGTCCACTCATTGCCTTTGCCCGTAGTATATGAGAACCAGAACCAAGCCTACCGATTACCATATCTGTTTTCCATCGGTAGTTGTAATTATCATATTTATAAAAATTCTGATCAGATGAAAAAAGAGTTTTTTTACCATAGCTTATACAATCATGCCAACAAAGTTCAACGCTGTCCACAATAGTTGGTTCTGTGCCATAAACTGTCCCATCAACACGCACATGCGAGTAACATCCTGTTTCCTCTATAGCATAAGAAGCCTGACTTGGTGTGTCTATCCGTATAGCCACATCAGGGTTGTCATCTCCACTGTCAGGATCAGGGTCTTCCTCATCATATGGTGGTATGATTCCTTCCTGTCCTATTACTATGAATGCTATTGCCCCTGTTAGTATTATTGCTATTAGTATTACAATTATTATATAAGGTTTCATAGTTTTTTTCTCCTTAAAACAGATACCATATCAGGATTACAACAATGAGTCCTGCTATCATTATAATAGCCTTGTACATGGGATTGCTTTTGCTTATTGGATGGAAAAATGCGATTACTCCTGCGATAGCGATTATACAAATACTTGCAAGTATTTTGACTATCAACATACTATCTATTATAAGTGTTTGTTCCTCCCAGTTTCCCCCTTCTGGGTCCCATGGTAGCCATGGATCTGTATGACCACCACCGTAATAGTCATCACCGTAATCTATTGCATCATCTGGTGGTTCCCCGCTTCCTCCATCGCTTACTTCATCCCATGCCCATATCTGCCTTGTAGATGTCGCAACGGAACAACGCCCCTGGGTGTCAAAGGCTTTAGCAAAAACAGTCACATATGACTCTTTAGCAGGTTTAAAACTAATGCTCTGCGGGATGTTACATGCTTGTTTATCAGCGACTCCTACATTGGTTGTATGAATAATCCATCTTTCACTTGTAGCCTCAGATGGAAGAAGTGTATCATCTGTTCCGTAGACTACAGATACACGGAAGTAATCAATATCAGACTGGGTTTCAGAGTTAACATCTGCTGTGAGTGTTACCGTGGCATACTCGTCTACCTTTATTTTTTTGGAATCCCCACCGAATTCTACAAGACCAGGGCATTTATACAGGAAGTCTACGAAATCAACCTGCAATGTCCCCTTCGGAAGTAGCGTATTCCAAATCCGAACAGTATACGGGTATTGTGAACTCATGGATTTCTGCGCCATCTGTTCTGTTACAATAAACTCAAAAAATGTATTGCTACTATCACAATCATTAGGGAAATATTCCTCTAGGATTACTCCCCCGCCATCATCTGGATCGCTGATGCTACCTCCATAGGGTTCATTTAGTGTAACCCTCCAAGGATCACTCCCAGAGGTGTATCCTCCTTTAGCGGTTCCAACTCCGATTTTAACAGTCTGCCCTATTTCAAAAGTAGTATATGGTAGTTCCATTCCTCCCTCTGTAATCCCAGTTGGAAGTATAAGCTCCCCATATCCACTGTAAAGGTAAGCTTCATCAGATGACATAAGATACCATTTATATCCCTCATAATCCCATACACCTGCATCCATATATACCCAGAATTCTACCTTGATAGCACCATTAGCATATTTATTGCCAACTATGTTAAACTGATACGGAGACAATATACCATCATTAGCATCGCAACCAACATTATTAGAATCAAGTACAAACTTCCCAGGATTAGGATTACTGATATACATACTTGTACCACTAGGAGCAGATATTAGTTCATAAGCGCTATAGCTATTTTCTTTCAGATATACCCTGAACATGCCCTTACTAATCATATTGTTACAACTACAAAAGGCTCCTAAAGCTGTAAGCTGACCAGTGACAATAATCTTCTCACTGAAACCATCATTTTTATAACTAATAATATAACCCTTGCTATCAAGAAGTTCTAAGTATTTATTCCCTTGAAGATCAGCATACGAATTAGAAATCGTGCTTGTCCCATTATCAAACAATTGAAAACCAGGTATAATACCAGTGAAAAAAGCTACTCCTAAAAGAAGGACAACAACCAACATGATTAAGATACCAATTCGTTTCATTTTTCCTCATTCATCCTTTAACCTGAATAACTGTGCTAAGATCAATAATTCCATAGCAGGTTAAAACTATGAAAATAATCCCGACAACAATAAAAATAAGCCCTATCTTGACAATGCCTTTAGTTGTTAAAAAAATCCCGATTATTATTATGAAAAAACCTATTACTACTCCGAATCCCATGAACAATGAAACAATACCAATTGTGATTAACACTATAACCAAGGCTATTATGCCCATGAGTAACAAAAACGGGAATGCAAGTAACAATAACAAACTAGCTTTATTGTTACTGAAGAAATCCATGGTTTTCTGTTTTTTCTGTTTCAACAGATAAAACAATGTTGTCACTCCGATTATACTGCCAATTATGAAAACAGTACCGCAACAGAAATCTGTTAACCAACCCATGTTTTTATTCACCCTGTTTTTTATCGTTTAATGATGAACATTACAATTGCTAAAATCAGGAATATGCCCCCGCCCCATCCTGTCATCATCAGAAGTATTGATAATGATGCAAGGAGTACTGGATTACTAAAACCAATTAGTAATATCGTTCCATATATCCCGAAGCATAATGCGCATAAAATCCCAAATATCATTGCAAGTTTCATATGATTCCTCCTTTTTTAGGAACTAGCCACCCATATCATAAAAGCACCATATGTCAAAGATGGCCCATCAGATGTAATTGTTATAATATCATATCCATAAGCGGTTTCAACAGTGACCCCGCCACCGATGAGAACAGCTTTTACAAGTGTTGCATCCGTGTAATTCTCAGAATTAAGCCATACCAGACGATGTGCTGTCCAACCTCCACCAGAGGCACTGCTATCATCAGATATAAACCAGTCAGAGTTACTATTCCTATAGTAGTTGACAATCTCTGATAAGGTATTATCATTAGAACCACAGGCTTCCATGTTCAAAGCTCTAACATAAGAAATACCGACAGCATTATCCAGATCTTTACCAGCCACGGTTTCAAGCATATCAAGGATTTGCATATCTGTGAAATCACAGTATACAGCCCCAGGAGGCCGATCTTGACTACCTCCTGAATCAAAAAAGTTCCCTAGTTGCAGTCCTGGTATGAACCCGAGCATTGCTAACATTACAACAATGAAAATAACAGCTATGATTGCTACAGCTCCAATTAGTAAAGATTTGCCCATAAAACATCTACCTCTCTAGTTTTTTTTTATTTCATTATTACTACTTTTATCCCAGCATATGCTCCCCCAACGAAAAGCAATGCACCAATACTGAAAAGCATGAGTTTATAAGGAATCAACATGTAGTTTTCCATGATGTAACCTGTCCAGTCCACCCCAGCTATGTACCATGACTCAACTATTGGCCATGCAAACAGCCAACTCCCGAAAAATACTGCCATCATCGCTATGATACCTATTACTATCCTAAAATTCATTTTTTTAAACCCCTGTTGTTATAATACTATGATTCCTTTCGCATAGCAGATATACAGTCCATACATGAGTGTGCCGAAACCAAAACCAAATGGTATGATACCTGCTACGATATGGATCCTGTAAGTCCAAAATGCTATACCAATCAATATTACCCCGCAGATAACATAGATATAAGCAGAAATATCGCTGTAACTATCAGCATTGTTGTCCTCTGCTTCCATATGTTGAATGTTGATAACCTTAGTAGCAAACAATGAAAGCACTACTATCAGGCTTAGAATGCTGATAATAATCGCTTTTTTCAACATGTTATCCACCCCTCAGTGAATGCTAGATAAATAATGACAGCTACAGATAGAAACAGCATTCCGATGACTACTGGGTTTCTGAAATACAACATGAGATGCCTACCAATCAGGAATGCGCCAACGATGAAACATAACAAACCGATAACCGTGAAAAATGGGATGATCCACAGTCCAAATACTAATGACAACGGGATAAGAACCGCTATCTCATCAATTGGTGAAATCATCAGGAGACCAATTGCAAAAAGCAATACTCCCACTCTCATCAAGGTTTACACCTTCACGATGCTTTGTATTTCTAAACACTGAAATAACTCGCCCTCGATAACCCCACCTGTCCAATGTTCATTACCTATGATTTCAACAGTGTCACCGATACTAAAAGAAGCATCATCAACTGTTAAACCACATATGAAATTATAATCCTCTGTTAAATAATAAACCTCATTATGAACTGTTCTAAATTTCAACACCTGACACATTGGTACTTCCTCGCTAACAGGTGGATAACCCCCGTATTCAAGTGTCCCAGTATAAGTATCTGTGTTACTGATACATCCTACAAGTAACATAAAAGGAATCAAAACCATGATAATAACTAAAGATTTCTTCATCATTATATCATCCGCTTCTCCCATATACCCCAAATAAGACTATGCCACAGAATGCGAACATAATCATCCAGGTTTCATGGTGTAAATCCCCCCATTCAAACCAGTAACCCCAGCCGATATACTGATGCAATGCTATAGCCCCAGCGATCAGAATAAAAACTAATGCAATGATTTTTATCGGGTTCATATTAACACAGTTATCCCAAGTACAAAACAATTCCAGGCGAAATGAAGACCAATGCTAACACCCAGGTTCCATCGTTCAACACAAAGCGCCAGTAAGACCCCCATGATAAAAGCAATGAACAAAGCACCAATATTGCCCTGATAAGCTACAAAATGAAACAATGCAAACACCAAGGCTGTGACAAACACTGGGATATGCCATTTGAAATAAATCCTGAGATACCTATAGAATATTCCTCTGAAAATGATCTCCTCAGCGGAACAAACAATAACCAGTTGAAACAAGAAATTAGCAGGTATTTTCGCTACAGGCATAGATGTTACATCATTGAAATACCATCCAGCATTATGAATCAGGATAAAAACCGCAGTAGCAAGTAAAAAACAAAGACTGCCACCGAGGAAATGCTTATCTAATGGTGCCTCAAGATCACGTGGCAGGTTCTCCTGAACTCCTAGGAATAATGAAACACCAAGCAGGTAGATAATAGTTGTAAGAGTCCAGTTCTGATTCCATTCCTCAAACAAGCCCTCGCCCATTACCAAAAAGGCGAATGCTACCAAGACATAGATTAAGATAAATGTTATTTTCCTAAGTTTCTTTAAATCTACCTGGTTGATTACAATATTTGTTGGCATTCATAATATTTCCTTAACAAAGTTAATTCTTTTTGATGAATACTAAATAAATCTGAGATTGTTTTATTTTTTTAAAATTTTTTAAATTTTTCCTCTTAAAAAAATAGAGAGATGGGGAAAAAACTTCCCCCTACTTTTATGGTTTTTTGTGGGTTTTCTAGGCTTAGGCTGTGTATTCTACAACAATTGCCTGGATAGTTATTGTCTCTGACCATCCACAATCGTTATAGAATGTAACATACCATGTTATACTGTCACCAATGGCGTCTAGTTCTGATACCCAGTTACTAGCACTGTTGTTGTTGAACTCCCATGTGCAAAGCGCCCATGTGGTCTCACTTACTTGCAGGTCAACAGTGTCCTCATAACTTTCTGTACCAGTGCTTGTTGTCCAGTTTACGTCATAGTATGATCCTGTTTTGTCGAATACATCCTCGCCACTGTATTGCAGATCATAATCAGATTTGAAATGACATGTGGCCATTGTATCTGCTGTCATACTTGTGGTAGCGATTGGGTCTATTGTGAAATTCAAAGCTGTTATAGACTCGTTAAGCCTACCATTAGAGGCTGAATCCACATCTAAGGGTATCGTATACGTGTTTGTGTCTTCATCCCATTGCGGGTCATCCTGTATATGCCCGATGTAATATACTGTACCATCTGCTACTGCGGTTCCTGTTATTTTGAAATCAGGACATGTCGCAGTTGGTGTTACACTAGCTGTTGGTGTTTCTACCTGTACAAACTGTAATGCAAGTCCTATCAGGAAGAATGCTACAAGGAGAACTCCTACTTTTTTACCAAGTTCCTTGCTGATAACATCGAAATAAATCAGTAACCCTCCGATGATAGCTATTGCTACAAGTATCCATCCGACACCTATTCCACCGACATTGTACCCGTCACCAATTGCTCCTGCACAGACTGTTTCACTTGCGCCAATTACTGCTAACAATATTAACAGTAAAATTGCCAAAATTTTCTTTTTCATCTTTTCACCTTCCTCGGCCTGTTCCCCCACAATGGAAAGGTTAGACCGACCGCGTAAACCTTTCCTATGAAACAAAAAAAAATTGCCCTATTTCATGTAGGGTGAACAGATATTTTTGATAATAACAAGGAGAACCAATATCTGCCCCGCAGTAGTTCTCCCTGTCATTAACCCTAAAAAAAATACTAAGAATTTGAGGACCTAGTTACAACAAATTAATACCTGATCCTGTGAAAGACCAGCTTCAACAGCGAAACGATTAATGAAATGCTCTTTGTCTTTCACCTGATCTAGTTTTTTATCAACAATGTTTTTGAACTCCCGATAACCACGTTTATAAACCGTGGCACATCTATGAGCTATACGTTTCTTCATAGTGTTACTAATAAAATCAGGGTCACGTTCCTCTACAAGTGGTATCATTTTTCCGCAAACTGGACACCAGCTCATGGGAACAATACCTATATGTGTAGGGTAATAAGTAGTGGAATCCTCAAGGTTTTTTACCATTCTTTCATTGCATTGTTTGCAATGAATGGGGTTTCCTTTTTTATCGGAACAGAGTATTATACCTATCTCTAACACACTCCATAAACTTCACATATTTATGGTGCAAACCTCGCTATGGGCGAGTTTGTGTGTTACCCCGTTACTCCCCCAGTTTAAATTATGTCAATTAGTTAGTCTATTGTGTTCATAGTATTTAAACCCTCGAAGCTCATGTTAAAAATTTTTAAAAAATATTGATATGGGATATTTTTAGATAGAACATTGTTCTAGAACTTTATTTCTAATGTTTTTATATAATATCCTGTATTTATGTATTGCTTGGCAAAAAAAGAACGCTGACCAAAAAACTTGTTTCTGTTTTTGCTAAAAAAATGGGGGAGATGCTCGGCTTTGCACTCCCCCTCAACAAAAAAGCAGAAGTAAAACATAAGGGAGGAAAAAATGATGAAAGCAAAAATCGGTGCAATATTTCTTATCAGTGTTTTGATGTTCGCTGGTATTGGTGTAGCATATGCACACTGGGAGGAAACACTTACAATATCTGGTCAAATGCATACAGATGATATCGATCCAGTGTTTGAATGCCCTGAAAGCAATGATCCTGGTTTAACAAAATCATTGGATCCAACAGATTGCGGAACATGGACATTTAATCCAAATATCTGGCATGGTACTCAATATCCAAATGCTCCTGAAAGAAGGACAAAAGATGTTGGAAGTTGTGATGTGATAGTAACCAATGAGGGAAAAGGGTTATTGATAGATATCAATGATGCATATCCATGTTATTATTCACATGTGATGTATTGTCTCAAAAACTATGGTAGTTGCCCAGTGCTTGTACATAGTATAATGCTAACTGAGATCAGCGAAGGAGATAATGTTATAGTATTAAGTAACCCTGTTTCATTAGCACCATATACAACATATTATGTGAAGATATGGACTACTGCTACGGGTGCAGTAAGACACCTAGTAACAGATGCTCCTGATGACCCAGCGAAATTTGATTTCTCTATGATGGTCACTGGTGAAGACTTGGCTATTGATACACAGCTTGATCCATGGGATTGGGGACATGGAACACCTCTGCCTGATCCAACTGACCATACAGATGAACCATATGTAGATACTCTTTATGGTGATCTATGTGTTCATTTTGAGAATGGCTGTTCACAGGATGAAGACTATGATTTCAAAATAGACTTGGTGTTCTATAACTGGCCAGAGGTAAATTAAATAAACTCTCTTTTTTTTCTTTATTTTTGTTTTTGTTAATACTTTCAATAACCCCCTCTGTTTCTATATATGTAAGAAAGATGATATGTTTTTGGTATTTTGTAGGAAAAAACCATAGTAGGGTTTAATATACCCTTGGATGTGTAGTTATAGTGGTCTGGATTAAATCAGAGGGGGATGGTAAATAATGGAAGAAAAAGCAAAAATTGATAATGACGGAAGCATTGAAATACCTATCGCTCTATTAAACAAACTTAGGTTGAAAAAACAAGATAAGGTAATACTTAAGGTTAAAGATGATACAATCATATTGAGGAAAAAATAATATTATCCCTCCACAACTTTAGCCTTGACTATTTGGATGTTGCCATCAGTGTTCTTTAATATAACAAAATCTCCTGATTCCAACCCCAATTGTTTTAGTATCTCTGGAGGGAGTGTTATTCTATTTCTATTATCTATTTGCCTGACTACTTTTTTCATTAGTTTTACCCACATACAATTTTAATTTATATAATTTAAGAGGAATATAGGCAGATGGGGAAACTATATATACTACAAATGTGTTTACAAAATTGAGGAATATGGGCGTGACAGGAATGGGCATCTGTAAAATAGATGCACGAAACAGGATAACACTTCCAAAAGATGTTTTAAATCGTTTAAATGTTACTTCAGGCGATATTGTTTCTATCGAAAATAACAATGGGAATATCTGCATTTTAAAAGCATATATCTCAGTTAGAAGAAATAACTGTAAAATTGATGATGGTGATGCACATGGGGATACTAGTCACACTTAAAACACCAGTATACAAACAAGGCAACAAAATAAGCAGTAGACTAGAAACACTAGGACCACTACAACTCAACACATTAACAGTAATACCCGCCATAAAAATGGATTATTTAGAGTTACCCCGAGATGGAAAGACCAAAAAAATATGATCTACTGACTGTTGGTAGTTAAAAAAGTTAGGAATCATCCCATCCGACCTTCAATTTTGGTCTTTCTATCTCCCCGTAACAAACCCGCATCCTACAAAAATATGAGGAGTTAGGAGAGATAGGATAAATATGATGGAATTAACACTGAAAACAGATAACATACAACACTTACAGAAAACACTTGATTTCTGGGAAAGCCTTAACAACCCAAGGCAACAACAAATACTAAACAACAACAATAAAATTATTTGTTATAAATGTGGAATAGATCTTCATACTAAGTATGACGATGAAACAGTGACTAAAATAGTAAACTATTGTAAAATCAGATATAAAATAAAAAACACAGATAAATACAATATTTTCTGTAAAGACTGCCAAAAAACAATAAACGGGGGTGCAACAGCATAACAGAAACACTCCAGATACCAAGCACTACACAACCTGGAGTAACATACAACCTTATAATAGACAAAAACAACACACAACAACCCGTAAGATGCACATGCCAAGGATTCAGCAGTCATGGATACTGCAAACACACACGGATATACAAACAACGAATAGCACAACAAATCTACGGGGAACAATTCAAAGAGAAAATAATAACCAACTTCCATAACTGTTATGATTTCGTAAAAGAACTCTGCGATCAATACCCCGAAACACTTGGGAACTATGACAAACTAGATTTCTACTCACAGAACATATTAACCGCCATTGGTAAACATTACAGAACCGAGACAATACACAGAGCATACCGACTACTCGTTGAACAAGGAGAACTCATAGAACCCACGCAACATATAATCCGTAAAGAAAAAACAGAACATATAATGCATGATATACACAAATGGCAACCAGATCACATAGTAGACTTCCATAATGGTCAAACAGGACTAATACCAGAGGAGGAACTATGAGCTATCAAGAAATCATGGATGAATACTACCCGATATACAAACAAATCTGCATTGAAACCCTTGAAAAACCCTGTGAACTCGGTTTCATATGCTGGCTGGAAACCAATGGGATAAACATAAACGGAACAAAAACAACAAAACCAGACACAGAACAAACCCTGACTGTTTTAAATTTTGTTGAACAGGAAAGAGCTAGTGACATATCATCTAAAGGCTGGGAGACCAAGAAACAACAAGAACAACAAATGGTGACACTACAATGACAATAATAATAGATGAAAACAAAGAAGGAATCGACATAGAAAAACTAAAAAAGAAACGACAACAGGAAATCGAAGAAATGAGGAAATACAACCAAGACCTGTACAAATAAAAAAAAAGTTGATAGAAATGTTTAAAAACATCCCAAACCATGAAACATTGCAACCAGACAATACAGATCTGGAAATAGAGGATGGGATGCAAAAATGTGAAATAAACCATATATATGAAGTTGAAAGAAAAAACAAGCTACTAAACCCCTACATACTCAAACCAGAAAAATACAACACCAACGAAGAACTATTCACAAATTTCAAAAACTGGTGGACCAAAAGATACAGAAAAAACCCACAAACAGCACACAGATACATACTAAACCTGCAAAGAATGAAAAACGACAACATGTTCCCCTGCGACTTCCTAGAAATCAACCCAGCCCAGATAATAGCACATCTAGACTACCATGAAAAACAAAACCCAGAGACACCCTGGGCGATAATCAACAAATGGAAAGCAGTAGTCGCATTAACCAAAGCCATGGGGATAAACACTGAATACTGGGGGTACATACCACCCAGACCACCACCAGCTAAAGTAAGAATAATACCCACACCAAAAACAGTACACCAACTAATAACACATAAATACACAAAAGACAAATACCTAAACCATCTAATACAATACATACTATACCAAGGATTCGGATTAGGACTAAGACCAGAAGAACACCCGATACTAAAAACAAATGATTTCTACCTAAACGAACAATACATAATCATAACAGAACCCAAAAAACATGGGCAAAGACGACAGATATTCCCAGAAAAAGAACTACTCACAGATCCACATCGTAAAAGCATATACAACTGGATGAAATGGAGAAACAAAATAAACCCAGGCAACAACAACCTATGGATACAAAAAAACGGGAACCCCTACACCACAGACTACCTAAGAAACATACTCACAGAACATGTAAAACCAGTATGGCCACATTTCAACATGTATGTAATGCGCCATTACTGCGCAATAATGAGACTAATACACAGCAAAGCAGAAACAGGGAAATGGGACACATGGGAAGTCAAAGAATGGTTAGGACACGATGACGAAAAAACCACAAAAAACTACATACGATACGCTGATAAATACTACCGCATAGCACACTACGACTGGTTGAAGGCCATGCTGAAATTTCATAAGAAACGGTACAATGGTCTTCTCCTGGAAAATTCAAGAACCCCCCTTCTAACCCCACCTACGACACCTTCCAACAGGAGAAACCAAGTATGGGCCAGGCCATGCTCAGACCTGTTTTACTCTGTTAAAAAGTTCAAGAACTATCTAAACACACAGGTTCTTAATCTTTCAACTTCTCTAACTAAACTCTTTTTTTCTTTATTTTCTAAACCAATGGGGGTGGGATCATAAAACAACAAAACCAATACATAAAATGGTTACAACAAAACGAATACAAAATAACAACCACCCTACTAATAATAACCGCTATCATAGTCATACTATTCAGCCCCCGTGGCCCACTAGGAGGCATATAACTCATGTATCAGACTCCTATATTATTTTCACATCAGGGAGCAGAACGGCATACATTCCCTAAAGCGTCTTTCCATCAACAGTTCTGCTCCCAACTTCCATGTGACAGCCAATGCAAACCAGAATCTTTAGAGTTTAACCCAAAACTATTGCATAAAAGGTTTTTCCTCCTGATATGTAAACACAGTTTGCATGGCCTCACCAGGGTAGAACAAAACGATGCCTTCCCCCAGACTTGTCTTGGGGGTTCTACCCTGAAAAAATACATTATGATGGGATGGGGCTTAAAAAAAAGATTTTTCAAAACCATCTTAAAGATCTCTCCTCACCACCTTCAGCCCCATGTCCATCTCCTCAAGAAAAACAAGATAACATACAACAATGTATGCCAAAAACTTTATAAAGGATTACTAAAGATTAAATGTCTAATCCAACCAAACTTGAACTCAATGTATGTTATGTTACGTAACATACATTATACATTACTTTTCTATCTATACTCTCTCCTTACAAGTTCATACTATATAAACTTTACGACATACCATAAATTATGTTATGTTATTCATCCACATCATAAAAAAGACTGTTTTTTAACAAATTTCGAGGTATAAATTTTGTCTAAAGAAGATAATATAGTCAGAACAACAGCATATATGCCTAAATATCTTCATAACAAAGCAAAAGAAGCAGGGATAAACATAAGTAAAGAACTCACAACATACCTGGAGACCATACTTTTTGGGGATAACACGACAGATGTAAAATATCAGATGGATCAACTGCGGGATAAAAAAAAAACGTTGGAGGTTGAAATCACAACGGTTAACATGCGGATAAAAGACCTTGAAAAACTACTAGATGAGCATGATTCTAAACTTGTCGTTGAGAAGAAAAGATATCAGAGATTTGTTAACCATTGCAGAGGGCAGATAAAGAATAGTGAACTTGGGCATATATCTATTGATTATCAGCATCTTAAAAGTTATTGGGGTAAGGATTATTTTTCTAATAATGGTATGAATATGGGGGATGTGAAGGATATTCTGCATCGTGTTAAAAAAGATAGTTTCAGTTTTGAGGATTTCCAGAGTATTAGACGGGGTGGTTCACTTGGGGTTTAATGAGGAATATGAACAAGTATTGAAGGATGCGAAACCTATAGATCTTATTGATGAAAAAAAACAAGTTAATCAGTATTCTAAATCTAAGGAGCTGGATAGGTATCAGATGAATCGTGATATCCTAATTTTATCTGAGGTTAATCGTCTGAGGGGTAATGCGAAACAGATCAGTGTTGTTTCTGATTTTGATTGTGGGCCTTGTTCTCGTTGTCGTGTTAAGGATCGGTCTAAATGCAATGATGGTTATAATTGTAGAAAACTTAAAAAATGATAATATATGAAATATAAAATCAAATGTCGGAATAAAAAAGAGATTGTGCTTTCTATTTCTGTGATGTTAATAGTTTTGTCCTTGGGGGTATTGCTTGGCAGGATTCTCCCAGATAGTGGTGGTTTTTCTGTGCTTTCTAGTTATCAGCGGGATCGGTATAACAGATATGATGTGAATTGTGTGGTTATGAGCTGTGAATGTGAAAGTTTTTTTGAGGATGTAATGGGTGTCCCTACTGATTTTGTGATTGGTAAAAACGGTGATGATTCTGTTCGTCATTGTTGGCTGTTGTTGCATCTGCCTGGTGGTGATTACGAGTTTGAATCTACTGTTTTTGAGTTTAGGCGTTCTTCTGAGAAGTATGAGGTTATCGGGGTTTTTGATGAGCTGGCTGATTTTTATGCTTTTGATGTTGGTTGTGGTGGTGATTAGTTGATGTGTCAGAAGACTTTGTTTGATTCTAAGGATGGTAAGGAAAGCTGTTTTGATCCTGGTACTATGGATGTTCTTAATGATATATTTGAGATTAAACGTAGGAAGGGTACTTGGGGGTCTGATGATCCACGGGTTAAACATAGGAGGAAAAATAGATGAATTGTATGAGCAGGGTTATGAGAATGTTGGAACAACTTAATAAACATGGTAAAAAAAGAGGGGGGAAACATGCCGAATAACATTGATCTGAATAAAGTAATTATCAGTAATAACCAGAAGACACCTGTAGAAGCTGTTGTAAAGGCTAACAGGGTCTTCCAGGCTGAGGAGGATATATACCGTCAGATTAAGGCGATGGATAAGCATGATGCCGTGTTGATGCTTGTTAAACTCAAAAACACTAGCATCAGCCCAGTGGATGATCTGGGTTTCGTGTTGGATCAGGGTTTCAGGTTGTATAAACAGGCTTTGAGGGAGAAACAGGCACGTATGGAAAAAATGCTTTCTGAGGTTAAGGTGACATGTCATGGTTAAACTATTTATCAGAATTATTGAGTTTATCGAAGGATTGTTAGGTAGGTTTGTTAGAACCTGCGAGTATTGTTTGGATAAAGTGTTGCATTATGATTATGTGAAGAAACAGGAGAATTTTGCTAAGAATAAGGGAGCAACAGAAAAATGAGGTATAGGTTTCTTGGTAGAACAGGTTTAAAGGTTTCTGAGATTGGTTTTGGTACATGGGGTCTGGGTGGAGACGCCTACGGCCTAGTAGATGACAATGTTTCCAGAAAAACTTTGAAACTTGCTTTTGACCTTGGTGTCAATTTTTATGATACATCTGATCTATATGGGAATGGTCATAGCGAGAAGATTATCAGTGAGGCTTTGAAACCTGTTCGTGATGAGATAATTATTGCGACAAAGTTTGGGACTTTACCACATAAAAACTGGTATATGCCCCAGGATTTCTCAGAGGAACATATTTTAAAGTCGATACATGGGAGTTTGGAAAGGTTACAAACTGATTATGTGGATTTATATCAGCTTCATAGTCCTCCTGTTAATCTTTTGCGAAATGATGGTATTGTTTTAGGGGTGCTTAAGGATTTGAAACAGGATGGGGTTATCAGGGAGTTTGGTGTTTCAGTTAGATCTCCTAATGATGGTTATTTGGTTATACAGGATTATCCTGTGGTTCAGGTTAATTTTAATCTGATAGATCAGCGTGTATTGGATAATAATTTGTTAAAGGTGTGTAATAGTAATAATGTTGGTGTGATTGTTCGCACTCCTTTTTGTTTTGGTTTTCTCACAGGTGGTGTTAATGCTGATACGGAATTCGGGGGAGAGGATCATCGGGTTAAATGGTCATATCAGCAGAAAAAAACTTGGGCTGATGCGGTTGGGTTGTTTAATCATTTTGTTGATGTTAAGGGTTGTTCTTTGTCTCAGTTTGCATTGAAATTTTGTCTTTCTTATAATGCTGTGTCCACGGTTATCCCTGGTATGATGAACATGGATGAGGTGAAAGAGAATGTTGCGTCATGTAATATCCCTGTTTTTTCAAGAGGGGAGTTATCTGAAATATATAGGATTTATAGTGATAATGATTTTATGATTGAGAAAATGCGAGGGGAGGAAAATGCTTAGTATTTGTCTTCCAACCTATAACCGTCTGCCCTGGTTGAAACAGGCATTGGGTAGTGTTTTTAATCAAGGGTGGGGTGGTTATCCGTTTGAGGTTGTTGTAGCTGATGGCGGGTCATCTGATGGTACTCTTGAGTATTTATATGGTTTACGTTTTGATAATCTTAAAATTATTGAGGAGAAAAAACCATCAGGTATGGCTTCTGCGTTGAATGCTTGTTTTAAAAAATGTGATGGTGATTTTGTTTTCATTGGTAATGATGATGCAATCATACGGTCTGGTGTTTTTGTTGATGCTTGTAGGACTATGGAGGAGTATAGTGGTATTGGTCTGGTTGCTCCGAAGGATATAGAGGTTAAACATGGTGGTGTTCATGGTGTTACTCTTAGCCGTATGAAACATTTTTGGCTTCTTCTAGGTAAGTTCAACATGCTTCGTAGGAGTATTATCGGGAGTAAACCTGTTTTTTATGAGCCTGGTTTTAATACTTATTATCTGGATGATGATAGTTGCCTTACTACATTGTCTCAGGGTTATAGTATTTATTTTACTAGGGATGTTGGTGTGATTCATTTCAGGGTTGATGATTCTAATACGAATAAGGCTAAGCAACGTAATTATGATAAGGTTGTTAACAGTGGTGAGTATGGTTTTTTTCTTAGGAAATGGGGTTGGCTTAAGAGGAATATAGGGGAATATCTTGGTTTCAGTGGTTGGGATAGGTTCAGGGTTCTTCGTTGGGTTTGGCTGTGTGATCGTATGTATCAGAATCGTTTTTGGAGGTGTTTTAGTCCTTTGTATCATGGTTGGTATGATTTTTGTCTGAGTCGTGCTGTGGTGTTTCCTGGTGAGAATGTGGATGGTTTGTTTCTGGGTCAACGTTTCCCTGATGAGGTGTTAAGATGAGTTTCAGGGTTTGTCCTTTTTGTGGTTATAGCATGGTTGTTTGTTCTGCGGTTAGGTGTCCTATGTGTTTCATTGAGTTGGATAAGGGGTTGTTATGATGCCGTTTTGTATGAAATGTGGTCGGGTTTGTGTTTCTGATGAGATGGTTCTTGGTGTTTGTCTGGATTGTTATCGTCTTCATAATCCTGTGAGGCCTGTTAATGGGATGGTTCGTTGTTTTAGCTGTGGTAAGGATTTTGCTGTTGATGGTCTGTGGGTTGATGGTCGTTGGTTTTGCTCGGATGGTTGTCGGAGGGATGCTGTTGTTCGTGGTTATGTTAGTGATAAAATAAATCTTAGTTTAGTTTCGACAATAAAAGGAGAAAATAAAGAATGAATAAAATATTGACAACAGAGGGTGTCGGTTGTCCTAAGTGTGGATCAAAAAACATTGAGCAAGTTCCTGATACAGAATATCCTTGGATGCATTGTAAAGACTGTGATGAGGTTTACTGGAGTGATTAATAAATTACAATGACAATGAAATTTAACCCTGCAAAAGCAAAAAACAAGACTGTCGAGGTCTTGAACCAATTGCTAATGCAGGGCAATATATATAAACAGACAAGGCATTTAAAATCTTGTCGAGGTCGAGAACCATGAGAAATAATGGAATTGATTTAGAAAAAGCAGAATACAGACCAATGGTTGAACCTTATGGTGCAAAATATAATCCAAAAAAATGGAAACCTGTTTTAGATTTTGTAATAAAATGGTTGCATGAAAATGAACAAGAATTAAGAAATCCTGAAAGAGATATACCTGGAACTACAACACGTTTTATTTATTACAGAGTTATAGAAGAATCAGATTTAGAATTACCAACTATCAAAAAAGCATATGATAGTTACATAGATGTTCAATCTAAAGCAAAAAAAGATTATACAAATAGAGAATATGATATTCTTAGGGAACTTATTTTTGATGATACAAGAAATAGAACACTCGAACATTTTTATGATTGGGATGAATTAACGGAAGAAAATCTTGAGTTGTACGTTAAATCAGGTTTGATGAAACAAAGACATGTTTATCCTTATAATAAGTATGTCGAAATGTGGTTTGAAGATAATGGTCATTATCAAATGTATCGGCACATTCCTAAGAGATATAGATTATCAACGGAGTGTTTACATGGAAATTTGATTACTAACTCCGTATACGGACTTATTAATCGTTTAAGGAGTAAAGTAAAGAATTTTGATAAGATTATAATTCTTTATTGTGGCGATTATAATCCTTCTGGTAATCATAGGATTCATTTATTACAGACTGTTTTGAAAGACTTTGGAATTGATGCAGAGGTACAAAAGGTTCTTGTTACTAAACCTCAGATTAAGAGATATAAGATTCTTCCTGATTTGGATTCACCAACAACTCAGGAGAGAATTGAGAAAGCAAAGAATGATCCATTGCAGAAATGGTTTCTTGAAAAATATGGTAATGATGTTTATGATGTTAATGCTCAAGCTATTAATCTTGATTTATCTGAAAAATTAATAGTTGATTCAATTAAACATTTTTTAGATGTATCAATTTTAGATGATTTAGAGGAATCAGAAGTATTGGATTATGATTTTGGTTGGGATGAAGAGGAAAAACGGTATTATATTGAATTGCCAGATGGAAGATTAGCAACATAAGGTAAATTTAGTTTCGACAATAAGGAGTGAGAAAGAATGATATGTAATATTTGTGGTAAGAATGTTCCTATTGATGATTGGGCTGGTCATTTGATTGAATGTTATGGAATATAAATTAAAATAATCAGGGAGTTTAGACGACTATGGACTTTAACCACGTGGTAATATACTTTCGTCAGGGCTTCAAAGCCCTTCTCCCTGTCCTAAAATAAATTAGTTCGACAATAAAAGGAGTTAAAAAAAATGAAAGCTTTTGATAATAAAAGATTGACACAACAAATTATTATTCTTTATGCTCTGGTTTTGTTGTTGTTATTAAATGAATTATTCTAAATCTCATAGGAAGGTAAAAAAGAATGATATGTAATATTTGTGGTAAGAATGTTCCTATTGATGATTGGGCTAGTCATTTGATTGAATGTTATGGAATTTAAATTAAATAATAGTGGTAATAATGAAAACTGAGAAGAATACTTTCAATGACCCTATAGAAAGGTTTATCACCCAGAACTTTTATTACAATTATGTAAGGTAATTTTATGAAAAAAACTTTGTCTATATATAAAGCAAACGCCAAAAAACATATTTTCCTTACAGAAATTAAAATAAATAAAAGGTGAAATAGTGGTAGTAAAAAATTGGAAATTAATAAAAAGAATCGATAATGGTAAAACACCAATTATGAGAAAAGGTGTCAGAATACTTAGACCTGGTGAATGTAAAGCAGTAATAGATAATATCCCAAAAAAAGAATATCGTTCAATGTTTCGTGGTCTTCTATTTACTGGTATGCGATATATCGAAATGCAACGATTCCAAAAACATCCAAGTTGGTATGATGGTGAATTTATACATTTACCAGAAGAATCAGTACATAAACATAAACGCAAACAATTGGAAAGATCAGTTCGTTTAAATCCTATTGGTCGTATGGCAATTGAACATTTTTTAGATATTAAGATACCATTACCTAGTTATCAGAGTTGGAATCGTAATGTTGCATGTTGGGCTTGGCATGCACAATTAAATAAAGCAGAGTTATACCGTAACACAAAGAAAAAAAATAACCCAACAGAATATCGTGTTCCTGGACTTGGATCAAAATCTACAAGAAAAACATATGAATCTTGGCTTGTATATTACTATCCTAATAGATTAACAGAAATTTTACTTTCTCAAGGGCATGATCATGTTACATCTGTTAAACATTATCTCAATATGCCTTTTAATGAACATGATAAAATTGATATGAAAGAATTTGTAGATGGATGGATTGAATGAATAAAGCAGAGGATCTTATTAAAATTGAGCAGATGGTAGAGGATACTTCATGTGGTGGGGAAAGTATTTTACATAAAGCTCTCAAGAAATGGGTTTGTATTGAGATGTATGAGCAAGGAGTGCCTGTTGATGCTTTTGAATTTGAAAAGAAAATAAAATACAGGGATTCAGTAGGGAGATTAACAAGACATACTATTATAGATGTTTTTATTAACCAGAATGGCGGACTTGCCTTTTATTGTCAATGTAAGAATGATTATCCTTGGTTGTATAAATTTTTAGAGCATATTCCTGCTTTAAAAGAAAATTCTGCACATCAGTATGTAGTCTGTCCTGAAAATCTTGAAGCTCTTTATCCGATGCGTTGGCAACAATATATTTCAGAGTTATCAAGAAAAAGTGTTAATTTTTGGTCTGCACCGTTTCATATAAAAATGGATAGTAAAGAAGTTGTTCAAATTAATATGACTTATAGTGCATTGCATAAACTTGTTAGGATTAAGAATAAGTTTAATTATAAAAAACCACTTGTTGATTTTATTGATCGTGATTTGGAAAGAATAATCAAAGAAAAAAGAGGTTTTCCTTGAACTTAGGTGATATGAGATGTATCCTGAAACTGAAAGAGTGATTATACGGTTATTTGTAATATCTGTTTTAGTTACTGTAATCGTATGTATTTGGTTGAAAATAAGTGGGTGATAGATGATGAAGAAAAAATATAATTGGACAAGTAGTCAAGTTGGGTTATATGGTTTGCTCTGTTTTGCGATAGGTATCATAATCACAGTAGCTTTTTTTATATATCAACCAATGGATGTAACAGGTACACAAACAGATCATATGGAGTTAGATTACAGTTTGCTCAATGATACTTGGGTTTCAAAATCTGGAGACATTACATTGATACTTATGCCTGAACAGAATATTTTTGGGGGGTATTCTCCAAATCGGGGGATAGGAACAATGACATTTACTAGAAATAATTGGACATTGTTTGATTCTTTGTATTATAGATTCGAGTATGTGAAAGACGAGGATTGTGCTGATTGGGATGAGTTTTATATTGTTTTTGATTCACCAATTGAAATGTGGAATGGTTCTGGTAAACATCAAAGATATTGGTATGAATTTAGTGCATCTCTTGATTTTGATAAACAAGATGTTTTGGATATTGGTCATGGTTCAACATTTAACAAGTTTTATAGGAGGATATGTGATGAAAAAAGAAACTCTTAGACCAAAGATAACCTGTCCATACTGTGATTTTGAAACCAGGGATACTGCTGAGGCGATAATACATTTCCAGACAAAACATCCAGAGACAGTAAAAATAACAGAACCAACAGGACCAGATGAGGGTTATGCAGATATAAGAACTATACAATTATGCAAAATGGCTTTTATGGGAAATATAGAAAAGAATGATAGGATCGAAAATCTCTTAGATGAAATTGGGGATCTTACAAAATCTGCTGGAAATGATATTCAGTTAATGAAGATACTTGATCAGATATATGACAAGGTTGTAGAGATCAGGAAATTATTGAAGAAATAATTGTAGGTTCTCCTTAATTCTCCTTATTATTTTTATCTGGATTGCGTATAATAAATTCTGAGGGGGAAACATAAACCATCGAAGGGTAAAGGCAGGGTTGATTCATGGGTTTATTGTTACATTTGTTTCATATAGTGTATAATTCAATAAGTTCACATGATCTCTAGCATTTTTCGTGATAAAGAGGCTAGATGGTCAGTAACTCAATCACGAAAAATCTAGTATTATAATATTTCTCTCTCATTAAGCGACAGTTTTTAAAATTTTTTAAATTTTCGATACCTCTTAATCTTTTGGTTTTTTAAAAAAATTTAAAAAAATTTAAAACTTTTTAAAAATTTTTAAAACACAGGGTCCTCATCAAGTATTCTGTATTCATCCCCCTTTCCTCTGCCTGGAATTGTATAAAATTTTACAAATCCTTTTTGCACCCAGTCTCTAACTGTTTTTGAAGTGACACCATGTTTTTTTCCATATTTACCAGTTGTGAGATATAATTCTTTTTGTTTTTCCCTCATCATTTTTTTGATAATATCAGGGATTTGTTTTCTTACGACAAGTGTTTTCATCTTAGAAATTTTATTAATGAATTTTTCCATGTCCATATCGTATTCGAAACCAGCAGGTGCATAGGTATCATATGGATAACGAGTTGGTGGTATGTAATCCCATTCATCAACCTTATATGGATCTTCTGCGTCTATGCTTGATTGTGGTGGGTTGTACCAGATTTCAACATATCGATGTGTATCACTGATTTTTTTGACTTTTATCTCATAGGATGGTATATCTTCTTTTAGGAGTGTTGCTAATTTGCTTTTTGCTTGGGCGATAAGACCGATACTGCTATCGAATTTTCCTATTTGTGTTACAAGTCCTTCGAACCATCGTATATCCTTAGAAGTGCCTTTTTTGCTGTTTGCAAAGAGTAATGCTTCGTCTAAAAGACTTATATTTCGTTTTGTACGGATTAACTCAAGTATTAATTCACTCATTGTTGTTATTGTTTTTACCTCTGGTGGTACCTGTCGATAATGTTCTTTTTTTTGTTTAAGTATTCCTTCTTGTCTCGCTTCATCTATTTCATCGAGATCATAGAAAAGCATGTTGGTTTTGAAATGATAACCGAGTGGTACCCCGTTTTCTATGAGATATGATGCTACATTGCTTTTTCCTTCTCTCATTGTTGCAGTGATAAGCAATAATCGCCCTGGTGAGAGTGCTTCTGCGAAAAAACCTGGTTTACCATTTGACACTTCTTACATCTCTCCTAGTAGTTTTTTCTTTTTTTTCTAGTGATGCCATTGGTGCGACTTTCCCAGTTCCAGGGAGTGTGTTGATTTTTTTACCGAGCAAAGGAACTCCTTTGGTAAGCCATTTTATCTGCCATACGAAATCTTCATGTGGGTTGATCCCCTCTCGATAGTCAAAAAACAGTATTTTTATTAGCTCATCTATGGTTTCCTCTATTTCTTCATCAAGTTCTGGTTCTTCATCGGTTTTAAGGGATCCTGCAATGGTCATTATCAAATCCGAACAGATTTTACCAATATCAACCCCGTTTATTTCTTTTTCTTGGAATATCGGATCAATAGTTTTTTTTTGGAAATCTCGGCATCCATCCTGTGTTATGCTACGAATCATATTAGCTACTTTTTCATTGTCACGATGATGACTCAAATATCCTTCAGAACCATAGCTCATTTTGTTTCCTCATATATTTTTTTGATTCGTTTATCTATAATGTCATTAACTGTTGGTCTTTCAATGGGGAGTATATTTCGTTGTATGAGTTCTTTTTCTAGATCTGCTAGTATCTCCTCAAGTTCTGGTAGATGCGTGTTGTATTGTTGTATTATGAAGTTCTCACGGGTTTTTTCTATGTCTTCTTGGAAGCATTCGCATTCTCCTGCATCATCAGCTTTAAGTTGGACAACAGGTATTTTTTCATTTCCTATTTCTTTATAATCCACTGTTTCTGTTCTTTTATTAGGTTTTATTGTCTTTGCAGTTAACGCTTTTTTATATATCTCCTGTAATTTTTCATCGTTGTTATCAGCGTTTTTAAAAAGCATATCCTTCGCATCGCTGATTAATTCTTTTAACCTGTAAAAAGCTAGTCTTGCATCCTTTGGTAGAATACATTTTTTTACTAGATATCTGCTTTTTGCTCCTTTGTTGTGTATTTTGAGTATTTCTTTTTGTATAAAAACCTCTTCAACATTTATTTTATCAGAGGTTTTTATCTCCATTGATTCCTTTGTCTCTGACATAATTATCCCAGAACCCCCTCTCAACTTTTACATGAGTATTCACAATATGCTCAGTTCTTGTTTTCCCACATGTGCAACAACTGATGTTGACAACAGGGTTTCCCTCGATGACTTTATGCAGTCTGTATGTTCTGCATTTATCACAGTAAAGATTAAAAAATAACCCTGTCATCTATTCCTCCTCGATATCGCCTTTTTCACGGACAAAAATATTCTTTGTCTTCCGTTTATCCTGTTTATCCACCTGGTCATAGAGTTTTTCATTGATTTTTATATAAGCTGATAAAAGTTCGTTGTCTTTTTTTTCTTTCATTTCTATTCTGATGTTCTGAGGGATCGCTGTAGCATTCATATGACTGGTTATACCATAATAAATCGGTGTTTTCGATGTGATACGTCTTTTGAAACGTGATAGTACATATTGCAGGTAGGGGCTTAACTGTTTGAAGGTGTATTTTTGCAGGTTTGCTAGTACATGATAACAGCTTTCTTCTTGTTCCTCGTAGATGCTGGGGAATATGAACACGGGGTATTCGCTACTGCTTTTGATATTAGCGATATAATCAATTCCTCCTACTAGCATTATTGTCATATTGCCAAGTGACTGGTTTTTTTCATCTGTGATAGTGATATATTCATTATGCCATGGGATGTGATGTATGTCTTTTTTTCCGCATATGCTGTAATGGCCGACATTGCTGAGTACATGACTACTTTTCGCCCTCCATATCTCCACTGACATATCTGCTATTAGTAGTATCGCTATGAAACTATAGCCAAATGGCCAGAAAGCAGAGATTGGTACTGTGTACTGTGGGAATATTACTCCTAAGAAGGTTACAATTATCGCCCCGATGATGTATAGTACATATTTGTAAAACTTGTTCAAGATTATAGGCCTCCTGTTTTCATCGTGGTTATCAGCTCGTCTATGCTGGTGTGTATCTCTGAGATATCCTGTCGGATGGGGTCTATTTCTTTTTTGATTTTTGTGTCCAGCTCAGTTCTTAGCTCGTCTATGCTGTTACCATTCAGGTTTTCTTTCCCAGGGTCAGCCTTGGTGTTATCAGGATTGTTAGAGTTAGATGTTGTTGTTTTAGGTTTCTTGTTGAAAACAGCGTTTTTTATTTTTGCCTTGGTCATGCTGAACCTGTCTAGTTTTCGTGCATCCTGATCGTATCCGATCATGTTTTCTATTTCCATGGGTGTAGGTTCTTCTTTCCCAAGTCTCCATTTAAGTATTAACAGCATCACTGAGAATGTTATAATAACCGCTAATAGTACATAGGCTGGTATGAGTCCCAGGTCTCCATTGAGTCTTTTGATTTCTTTGTTGTAATAACTAAGTGGTTTGTAATATCCACCTTGGAAATAAACAGGTTGGTCACTGTAGCTACTGGTTATATCCTCGCTGAATCTTTTATAAATCGAGAGATTACTACCTGTCGCTATTAGATCATTCTTGGTTTTGTTATAGGATAGGTTAAGTTGTTCATAATCCTCCAGCAATGTGTTATATGTTAATATGAGGTCATCATGTGAGCTTTGTATTTCTTCGAACAGGTTTGTTGTTTCCTCAAGGTTTGTTGTTACAAGGTCTAACTCTGAAAAAGCCTTATCAAGGTCTTCTGAAACAATCAGGTATTCATCTACGAGTTCCTGTGTGATATTTGTTAATGATTTACCTGTGACATTGGTATACTCTGAAAGCGATGTGTTTATCAGTGACCATTCATATGTTAAAAAACTATGACTATTGAACAAGGTGTTATAATCATTTTGAAGCTGTGAATAATTAACCAGTAAACTATTGTAGAGTATCTCCAGATTACTAAGCGGTACTTCTACATCTGTGTAGTCAACGTTGATTATGTATATCTGCCCTGTGTTCATATCCTGATAATAAAAACTATGTATCCCTGGGTTGAACCATGGATCAGGGGTTATCTCATTGCTGGTGAACCTGTATTTTGTCTCATTCGTAGAATGGTAGTAGTCTATGTATTCTATTGACAGGCTACTACTTGGTAGTTCTGAGTCGATATACTGTAAATCTACGACATCCTCTGATTCAAATAACAAATATTCAAAATCACGGTAGTCAATAGTTGTTTTTTCAACTGGGTTTTCAACAGCACCTATTATGTAATTACAGCCTAATATTATTATCAATATTGGTATTATTATTTTTGTTTTCATATTCTTCTTTACACTCCTAAGAAAATGTTTTTTAAAAATTTTTAAAAATATTGTTCAAACAAAAAAACAGTTTGTCTTATTTTTTTAGTTAGTTAGTTTTATACTAAGAGAATTCTCGAGACCATTCACGATTTCTTTTTTAAGATGATCTGAGTCTTTTTTCCATTTATCCTGGTTGATATTGCTTACAGTACCTAGGAATACGTCTATTATGATGTTTTTGAATTCCACGGGTTTATATCCAAAGTTGTTGGCCATGGGGTATAGGGTTTTATTTATTTTGTTATGTGTCTGTAGCATGTCTAGGAAGCCTTCATCGCTTATTTTCAGCCCACTGTGTCTGCAATGGTTTTTGTAGGTTTCCCATTCGCTGTATTTTTCTTCGGGGATTCTCCCGCCTACAGGTTTCATTTTTAGGAACCTGACCAGTTTGATACCTGTTGGTCCAAGTATCCTGGGTTTGTTTTCTTCTTCTTTTTCTTTCATATTTTTTTTACCTCTTTATTTATTTTTCTTCTTCTTTTTTATTGGTAGATACAAAGTCTTTCTACCTTTTTTATTGGTAAGTATGTATAAAAGGATGATGAGTAATATTGATGTGATTATTACCCAGTCGAGTGTTGTTCTGTCTCGTAGCCAGTTTTTGATGCCTTCTGGTAAGCTTTCGTCTATGTTTTTGTATTTGCTGGGTTCTGGTTCTGGTTTTTCTGGTGTGGTGGGTATGGTCTCGTTTTTGTTGGATCCTACGCCTATGAGTTTGTTTATTGTTTTCATCAGGGTGCTGTTTCGGTATAGTAGTGTTATTTTGTATGTCTGATTCCAGTTTACGACATATTTGTGGTCTCCTGAGTCGTTGACGTCTATCCATTCGGTTTCTCCGTTGATGTCGTTTTCTATTTTCCATTTGAATTGTTCTACTGCTAATCCGAAGGTGGGTGTCACGGTTATTGTTTGTCCTTGTACACTGTAGTCGAAGTCTCCTGTGAGTGCTAATGATGTTGTGTTGAAATAGTAGGTTTCGTTTATTGTATCATTGGCGTTGGTTGCGTTTAGCCATATGGTGTAGGTGGTTTCGTAGTTTAAGCTGGTTAGGCTGAGGTTTTTGGTTCCATTGTTTTCATTTGATGCATAGTTTTGTTGCCCGTTGGAGCAGTTAAGGCTCCAGTTGAAACTGATTCCGTTTGTGGTGTTTATTAGTATCTGCCATTTTAGTGTGATAGGGTTTTCATTTGAATGGTTCGCTGGGGTGGGTGTTCCTGTTATGATTCCATGTGAGCAGTTGCCTGTGAGGTATCCCCAAGTGTTCATGTTATGGTTTAGTGTATCGTTTCCTCCTTGTAGGTATCCATAGGTGTGTAGGTTTTGTTCTATTTCTGATCCGCCTAGCAGGTAGCCTGTGGTATGGTTGTTCCATGTTAATGTATCGTTGCCTCCTAGTAGGTATCCGTTTGTGTTATTGTTGTAGATGAGTGTATCGTTACCTCCTAGTAGGTATCCGTATATCGTGTTATTCCAATCAGGACTTGTTTCATTGCCTCCTAATAGGTATCCATATGTGTTAAGGTTATAGCTGATGGTGTCGTTACCACCTGTTAAGTACCCATAGGTGTTCAGGTTATGGTTTAGTGTATCATTACCACCGAGTAGATACCCATAAGTATTGTTGCTATAGCTGAGTGTATCATTACCACCAGTGAGATAACCTGTGGTATGTACATTCTGTATCCTTGTTCTAATATTATCAAAATAGACGAATATGCCTTCATCAAAAAACCCGATATCGGTCATGTTAAGACGGTATTCTAGGGTGCAGTAATCATTATAAGATGTTGTATCAATGGAGATATTTCTGTGTAATGTCTGCTCGGTTTGAATGATTTTATGCTCCCAGAGTATATCCCCGTTTACTCTTATAGATACATATGCTGGGACATCTACTGCGGGGTCTGCGTTGATATAGATATCTGTGTATACATGGTCTATGTTTGTCAGGTTTATGTGTTCCTGGTAGACTTTACAATATCCTGTTCCCACGTTATAATCAATGGATAGACCATATGATTTACTCCCATGTGTTACCCCTGAACTGCTTTGTCCCCCGTCACAGTTTGTGTTGTTCTCATAGTATGTCCAGTTGTTTACTGTTTCAAAACTTGGTTCATATATATCATGTGATGATATGTTTCCACCTGTGAGGTAACCAGTTATTGTGAGATTCCAGTTTGACACTGTTTCATTCCCACCTAGTAGGTAACCATATGTGTTGTTGTTCCATGTTAGTGTGTCATTCCCTCCAAGGAGATACCCGTAGGTGTTAAGGTTATGGTTTAGCGTGTCATTCCCTCCTTGTAGGTATCCATAGGTGTGTAGGCTGTATCCTGATGTGTTACCACCTAGTAAGTAACCATGTGTATGTAGGTTATGAGCTAGGGTATCATTTCCACCTATCAAATACCCATTAGTGTTAAGGTTATAGCTGAGTGTGTCGTTTCCACCAGTGAGGTAGCCGTATGTTTGGAGGTTATGAGATAGGGTGTCATTCCCCCCTGTTAGGTAGCCAGTGGTATGTGTATTCCATGTTTTAGATATTGCTTCTGTCGTAAATTCATATATATCACTGCTATTATCTGTTCCATCATCAGCGGTAACCTTCCAGTAATATTTCGTGTTATAACTCATTGCTTCAGTATAATCCCAGCTAATATTTGTACCACTACTTACGCTAGTATTTGTCTGTTGCCAAGTCCAAGACATACCACCAGTGCTATTATAGAAGTTACAAGTCATAGTATCGCTATCAGCATCACTGACAACAACATATACACTAGTAGACACAGATATGTCTGTGGATTTATCAACAGGAGATTCACCACTGAATGTTGGAGCAGTATTAGTTATACCTAGCTCAGTTCCTATTGTTAAAAAAGTTGTTGGATCTGCAATCATTTGATATGTTGTATTTATCCATCCAGAACTCCTAGATGTGCTTGATATTCTCACTTCATCAAAAACACCATCGCCTTCATCGTTATTAGGATTCATACCTCCAAGACCAAAGTATTCCCCTGCATCATCCCATTGGTCTCCGATAGTATCTGATTCTCTAAGGGTATCATTTACAAAAAGTTTAGCGAATACTTCTTTTCTCCAAGTTGCTGTTATATAATACCATGTAGATGCACCATTTAGATTATCAAGATCATAGGTACAATACCAATCATCATCCCCTGGAGTTGAAACCTTCCATCTGAGTCTGCCATCTGAATAAATCCAGCATTCCCACCAGTTCTCATCTACACTATTATCCCATATTGAGTTATAATCATAGAACTGGTCTGGTTTATACCATATTTCAATAGAACCTTCATCTATCGGCAATTTATATGTTGTATTCACCAATACATTACTTGTTTCTCCCATGAATTGATCTGCACCATCAACCATTCCTGTATTGTCCTGTGTCATACTACCTGTGATATTACCTGTTCTATCATGTCCTGAACTATCAAATAATCCTCCAGATGTTTCATTACAATGGTATACTAATGTAAAATTATTGGACCATACATCAAATTTATCCTGATCTGCATCTGTTGTGTTATCCCCATATTTTATCCAGAATTCTTTTTGAACATAGTTTGCCATCATTAAATCTGGGATTTTTACCCAAGCAATTAACTCACCAGTTGTACTATTGTATTCCTCTATTTCATGGCTGTATTGTGTAGTATTGTCAATACTCCAAAAACTGAAATCTCCCCCATCTGTTTCAGCATGATTTACATAATCATTACTTGTATCTTTAAAAAGTATAGGATAGTTACTAAGACTTGATAAAAAATTTAGTTTTTCATTATTACCATCATCTCGCATTATTCTTAGTTCATCTTGCGAATAGTCAAGTCCTTCAGTTGTTAAATCTCCCCATGTGTAGATATCTGTTATGTATGTTCCATTGTTTTGATGATATACTTTTATTGAATCTGAACCATCAGATGAGATATATAAAAAATCATTTCTCTCTGTGATTCCCTGCATATCCACTGCATTGGTTGATAGGCTTAGATTCCCAAGGCTTGTGAAATCATTTAGATCGAAACGCATAACTGAATCATCGTCACAATAGTTGACTACATATATTGTTCCATTTGTTCCTTCATCTGGGTCTACACATACTCCTGCTACTTCTCCAAGGTCTATTTCATGTTTTTCTTTGAAGGTTAAATTACTTGCCCAGAATATTGCTATATATTCTTCAGAATGACTATCGCAGGATACCCAGTTTTCAACTGGAACATATAGATAACCATTATAGTAATCAATGTCTCCGCAATGATCGTTTGCAGTTATTCCAACATCTCCACCTAGGTCATTATTTGTGTCTGCTAAACTCATATCAGTATTTCTTTTTGTAATTGTGTTTGTATCAACAAAATAGTGGTATGTCCCATCGGTTGTATAGCCTTGATGGGAATTCATATCAGCTGTTATTCGAGTTATTTCATAAGTATTGTCAATTAAGGCTTCATTTATTGTGACTTTTTTGTAGTATAAAGGGTTGTATATTGATGTATTCCCTCCTGTTAAATAACCATGAGTATTGAGGTTATACTCCAGAGTATCGTTACCACTTGTGAAATGATAGGTTTCGTTATTCCATCCGCCCATGCCATCAGATATGTTTATACTCCAGTAATAAGTCGCAGAACTGTTCGTGAAGTTGGCATTGTTCTGTGTAATGTTAGTACCACTGACTATTGAGGTGTTGGTTGCAAAATCATACCATTGACCAGTAATGGTATCATTGTACCGCCAGGTGGCGTTGATTGTGTCACCATCTGTATCCGAGACTATAACATACAAATCAGGAGTAGTGGATATATCAATACTACTATTCACAGGAGATTCACCAGATTGCGTAGGCGGTGTATTAGCTGGTGGTGCACCGCCTGTTGTCCAGCTTATATTCCAAGACCCCATGTTTACACTACTATCGCTGAAGTTTCCATATATCATAACACTAGCATTTGTTACTGAGGATATATCGTCTCCATCCCCATTGAGTCCGCT
>Ga0272442_10001076_pt1 | contig 42137 bp, 77 predicted proteins | sample SSMForm2O_FD_200262 | JGI IMG/M metagenome (GOLD analysis project Ga0272442, IMG submission 200262) | Marine sediment archaeal communities from Little Sippewissett salt marsh, Falmouth, MA, United States - SSM-Form-2O | ecosystem: Environmental > Aquatic > Marine > Wetlands > Sediment ...
TCGAACCCTTGAACTTCCGAGCTTTCGCCGTGACTATGGTGTTGTGAGATATCCACAACCTTACATACTAGTATATATAATACATTCATACGGTAGCTAACCGTAATAATTGAACCATACTTTATTTTAGCACCCTTGGAAGGAATTGAACCCCCACACGGAAATTACTAAATATTAGTTTATAATATCGTACGCATACTAAAACCTCTAATATTCTAATTTAACCTTAAATGCAACCAGCTAGGGTATATTATTTATTTCTCCATTCCTCATATGTCTTATAATTTATATATTTTCCTGTTGTCTGCTCATATCTTGTATCTGTACCTTGTATTTCTTCAAACACTTGTATTGTAGTACATCTACACCTGATATCTTCTTTAGCTATACCAAATCCACCAGGATATTTTGTTTTTCCTCCAGAACTATAAAAATATCCTTCATTATCTGCATACTTCCCGTCAAGTTTCTGGTGTGTATCTCTGGTTCTCATATCCAATGTTGAAACCCATCTAACACGAAAATTTATTCCTGCTATTCTTGCTCCTTGATATCCTTTGTTTGTTGCCTCTTCTTGTATACGATGTGCTTCGGTTCTTGCTATTAATAAACTTCTATCCTTGTCAACATTAAGCCTATTTCTAAGCTTCTTTGCAATCTTATCAATTGATTCTCCTTTTTTAACACTCTGCTTAACTATTCTTTTAGCTTCAATTAAGATATTATTTCTATTTCTTGTTAATCTTTGTATAAGTGTTTTCCCTGCTACTTTTCTATTGATAATTTTATTGACAATTTCGTCTACTTTATTAATCAAACTTTTACTTATGTTTATTTTACCTTTTTTTTCGGAATTATACAATGTTCTTAAGTATTTTTGATTTGCTATTTGTTTGAATCTTTTGAATAAAGATGGAGTCATTTTGTCATAAGACTTATTAATCTCATTCTCTATCTTTCTAACAAGCTTATACATGCCTTTTAATTTTGTATCTTTAGATTTATCAAATATTAATAAATGCTTTTTAATCTTACTTATCAATAAAGCATATAATTTTCTAATTTCATTTTGAGTCATTTTATCAACTCTAATCCTCTATTTTAAATTATATCAGAAACATGGATGTTATATGATATTGAACCATCGTTTAAGTTCATAATATCTACCGTTTGCGAATCTTCGTTTACTTTGATTATTCTATAAATAGTATCCATATAACAATATCTTACAACCATACCTACAATATATTTAATTATTGCTCCATTTAAATTTTTTTCAATCATTAATCTTTCTCCATCAACTTATAAATTCTCTTCTCTAAATCATCCAGCTTTTTAGTATCTTTGATAACTATTAGAGAAATTATAATACTTGCTATACAGCATATAGTCATAATTACATCAATCATAAATTATGTTCCCTCACAAAACTTTTACAATCAATAAGCTTTTCTAAATCTCCATAATTAGTCATGCTACCTTGTGATGTAAATCCATTATCAATATATTTCTTTGCGCATTCTTCATTACATAATGGATGATTATTTTCAAATTTACTTCTACTCATAAACTTATCTTTACAAATAAAGCAAGTATATTCCTGCTGTTCTTCTTCAAAATTATCAATTGTTTCAGCTTCATTTGTTTTATTTAATTTATATATTACAAATCTTAATATCCAAATATATATACATGTCACCATTGCTAGAATAATACCAGTATGCCAAGAAACGAAAACAATAATTAATGTATCAATAATACAAAATGACATTAATATAATTGCTAATATTGCATTAATTTTTAACTCCTTAATAAAATCACTCATTCTTCATCACCTTCTAAAAATTCTAATTCTGAAGTTTTAGTAATTTTACTTGCTAAATCTTTAATTTTATTCAATTTATTTTTATCTATTTTTTCTAAAATAAGTTCATCTTCAGTTATATATCTTTTTTCTTCATCTTTTCTATCATCATCAATTTTATTTAACCTGTCAAAAACATCATTGAATGATAATGAATCATTAGTTACTACATTGACTAATATATTACTAAAGTCTTTATCATATTTATTTAATGTAGCTGCTATCATTCCTAAATTAAAACATAATGTTTCATACAAAATTCTATATTCTTCATTACTCATCTTCATCACCATCGTTTTCATTTTCTGTATTCATACCAAATCTTTCATCATATTGAGCCTGTTCTTTTTCTATCTGTTTTTCTTCTTTATCAACATCGTTAACCTGAGTATGATTTGCCAATAATGTTTTATTGCTAATTCTTCCACCTTGGTTCACAAAATTTTCTATCATTTCAGTTTCATTGAATATCATCTTTTTATCAAACACATAATCAAGATTATTTACATCAATTTGAGCCTGACCTTTTATTTTTCTATATATATTTACAAACTTAAACCATCTTTTCAAAAATGCTTTAATCTGCTTTATAAATTTATTAGCTTTTAGATCCAAGTCTGCATATCTACTTTTTATAACTATATTAGTAATATTCCCATCTCCAACTTGTTTTGTATCAACTCCGAACCCATGTTCATATATATCTTTTCTTATTATTTCAAGGAATGTTTTTCTAGCTTCGACAGGTATTTCAAGTGTAAGATAATGTGCTCCTCCACCTTCAGCTTCTTCATTATCTATTTCTATAATTTTATGTTTTTTAAGCTTTTCTCTAAAGTCATCTAAATCCTGTGCTCCTCTGTTTATAATAACAAGAATTGCTGTTTGATGAAATTCTAAATCATTTGCAAAATCACTCTTTACTATATCGTATAAATCTATATCTCCTTTAACATTTTGCAAATCATATACAGCTTTTTTTGTGTTGAATAGAGGTATAAAAGGAACTTGACCCCATCCAAAATTCTTTATTTCTGTAACATTACCCATTGTGACATAATGATTAGAATTGTAATAAATTTCATTATTTACACTATTGTCATATATGTAATTATGGTCAGCATCTTCGATATAATAAGTAACTTTTTCTTTGTCATATAATTCTACTTTATTTCTAGTAAAAGTTTTCCCGTTTTCAACCATGTCAACCTTGTAAAATCTTATCATTGTCTGTAATGTATCCTCAAACTCAGTATCCCAAATAGGTATACATTCTAAAGAGTTTATTACTTTATAATCAAGTTCTCTTTCTGCATTAATATAAGGATACAGCCATTCTACCCCTTTGATACTTGCCTCCGTTGCCATATCTATAGTAAAATCATTTATATCAATCAAATCATCATCTTCTGGAAGATTTTCAACAACAATATCATTTCCGCAACAATAATTAACTTTTTGGTCAACAAGCTTTTTATAAAAGCCTGATGCAATTTTATGATTAATTATTAAGTCTTTTTCTTTTCGTTCCTTTATTGCTGTGTTCTCAGAATCATAATAATTAATTCCATCAAATTTTTTTTGTCTTTCCTCAGATTTCATATAAAATTCTATCAAGCTTTTAATAATAGACTCTGTAGTAATTTCACTATCTGCTTTAAGTTTTTGGTATAACAAAGTTGCATTTGTAATACTCATAATATCAGCCCTCTTGTTTTATTTCCTTCCTTTTTTCCATTTTTTCAATATGTCCATTCCAAGCATTAATCATCTCTTCATGAGTCAATGTATTTGACATCAATGTAAATCTCGCCTGGATTGAGTCAATTAATTCCTCTGCAAATTCTTTTTTTGCTTGTACCAACATTTTATCATTTGCACCTTGTTCACGTAAACAATAATAATTAGCCTGAACAAAATCAAACTCCTCATCTTCTTCTCTAATTTTTAGTATCTGAGATTCAAAATCTTTATATTTACATTTTTTAAATAAACTAACAAAAAACCAATCATTCAAAACCATGCCATCTCTTAAATTTAATATTGGTTCATCATTTGATGGTGTCGCAATTATATTACCTATATCCTTATTTCCCATAATCTTCTCCTAACCAAAAAACGGCTTTTTACTTTTCATTGTTTTTTCACACAATCCAGTTACGCAATCAGCTCCATCATCTTTCTGATTTTTACCGCCTCGTATATATTTTTTTATATGCTTTGCATAATCTGGATATCTATATTCCCAGTCCTCAGGATAATATACATATTCCTGGACATAATTAGAATTTGTTATAATTCTAGCTTCCTTGTTTTCTGATTGATGAAACCAGTATACGACAGGATTACTTGTTTTATAATCATTCAACAATATTCTTCTTATTGCTCTGGCGTAACCACGACCCCCGTTATTGCTTTCTATCCACGCCGTTGTCGTATTATAATCATCTAATAAAGCCGCACATATACCTTCTGTTTTTTCCATACTCTCCTGACTATAGTATATGTGTAATATATATAATCTAAAATCTTTTAATCCTGCAATAATCATACAATGATAGTCATTTCCTTCGTCTGCTGTATCTGTGTAACTTACAATTCTTTCAAAGTGTATGCCTTTAACTGTTTTATAAGTTTTGAATATTTTAAATAATGATTTTGTTGTTGATACAATCTGCTGATGATAGTTAGCGTAAAATATGTCTGGCATCATTATGCTTTTTAATTCTAAATAATCCTTTTTTGAAAGAAGCTCAGAACACAACATTTCGTCTTTTTCTTCGTCATATGCCTCAAATTTTAAAACATACCATTTTCCTTTTTGTTTTTCAAGGACCCGTCCACATAAATCGGTTTCACTCCACCTAGTATGATTAATTATGTCAATGTGTTCTCCTGATTGCCTGCTTAGAAATGTACCTCTGTAGTATTCCCATATTTTTTCAAGTTTATTTTCGTTCACAGCTTCTTCTAAATTTTTTATCGGATCATCTATTATTCTAATGTTACCCGATTTACTTGTTATACTTCCACCTATACCAGTTCCAAGATAATTAAAATGCTCTCCTTCTAATGCCCACTTAAAAGCTGAAGATGTCCCTTTTTTAAGTTTAATCCCTTCAAATATTTCAGAATAACTTATTTTTTCAATATCGTCTGATTCTTCAATTATTCCATCTCTTGTATATTTTGAAAAGTCAGAAGCTGTATTATCATTGTATGATACAGTAACTATCCTGTTTTTCTTTGACTTACCAAGACACCACATACAGAAATTAGTTAGTGTTCGTGTTTTTCCTGTCTGTGGTGGCATATTGATAATTAATTTATTTGTAACCTCATCATTTACTTTTAATTTTCCTTCATAAAGCATCTGAAGAGTATCGCATAGTTTTTTTAGATATTTTCTATCTTCTTTGTAAAATTCAGGAGATGTAATCTTACAAAATTTCCAAAAGTTTTTTCTTGCTGCTGATATTGCTGTATTCCTAAGTTTTGCATAATTAATTAAAACTCTACTTTTAATCATCTTTTAACTTCCTATACATTTCAGTCGCTTTTTTTATTTCTTCTAAAGTAAATGGAAATTTCTCGCCTTCTTCTCCCGACAAATCTTTAAAATGTTTTTCTAAATAATCAAACGCCTGTTTCTTATCAGCTAATTTTATTTTAAAACCATCTTTACCACTGCTAACTTCCTGGACCAATGACGTGTCAACTTTAGAGCTACTTTTAACTTTAACGAAATTTTTTATATAAGTTCTGTCTTCTCCATTTTCATCTTTTAAAACATTTCCAAACATGTCCCTATGTTTTTCTATTTTATAATCCCATTCTATGTAATCACCAATATCAGAAAATGCAATCTTTAAATATTTTATAAATAAATCCTTAGTATCAACAAATGTATCTTTATTTAACTTTTTTTTCAAGCGTTTAATTTCTTTTTTTATGCAAGTATTTGCAAGCAATTTCGGACCGTTGTTTTTTGCTGTATTATATGTGACATCATAAGCATTTAAATATGCTTGAGTAGCATTGTATTTATTTATATATTGATTACAAAATTCTTGTTGATTTGCTGTTAACCCATAAGGATTATCTTTGTCTATTACTTTTTTTCTTGCCATATAACCACCTTCCAGTGATTATTTATTAGATATGTTAATATTTTCATGTAAAATATCAAATTTATTTTCATCACTACAATTAAAACAATCTTTGTAATTACATCTTTTTTTGCATAAATTTACTATACACCCTAAATATATTCCATCTTGAAATAACATTTTTTTAATCCATTTTATAATATTCATTTTATTCACCACAAACATAATATAATCTTTCAACTAATCCCTTTAAATTTACCTCTTCATGCTTATCAATAAACTTAAGCCAAACCTTATAATAATCCGAAACCTCTTTTAAAATTTCATCATATTTTTTTCTATCACTCTCAGGTTTCCAGTTGATACCAATATATTTCAATGCACCCTTAGCTATTTCAATACCGCATTCTAGTTGAAATTTAGCATCCTGCATCAATTCTGATTCTCTTTTATTTGTCATAAATCCACATTCAACTAATGCAGCTGGACAGTGTGTATTTCTTAATACATAAAAGTCGGCGTATTTTGTTCCTCTGTCTAATTGTTTAGTACCCTGGATAAGATAATCGTGCAAATATCTAGATAATAATTTTCCACCTTCTGATGGAGCATTTGGATGAGAAAAAGTTTCTATACCTTCCACTTCGTTATATTCTTCACCGTTGCCATAAGCATTAAAATGTATAGAACAAAACCCTTTAGGCTTTACATTATTAATACCTCTGTTAACCCTGCTGCATCTTACAGATAATGGTGTATCATCACTTTCTGGTGATGCATCAAGCATAGTTACACCATGCCTTTTCATTTCTCTAATTGTATGTATTTTTGCAGCATTATTAAAAAAGTTTTCTTTATATCCATCTGGTGTTCTTTTTCCCTGAGTTTTTTCGCCATGTCCATCGCCTACGGCAAATACTATCATAAAATCACCTTTTCTTTATTTCTTTAATGCTTGATATTTCAGAAGTATCAAAACAAATATTATCGTTATTTTCTGTTTTGCAAGACACCCATTCTTTGTCATTATTAGCTTTTGGATAATACTTTTTTATAGTCTCAAATGGTTCAGTTATTCCATCAATTCTTACAGTTTCAGTTATTCCGTTTTTAAAACTTATTTCTACTAACATTTCTATCTCCAATTATGTATATATTACTTCCCCCATAATATATTATGTCATCACCAAAATATTACAGAGGAAGCTTAAATTTAATTCTTTTTAATGCTTCTTTTCAAGCTTAAGTTATATTTAGCCTGCTGTTCTAGGCTATTTTTAATTCTAGTCTGTAATTCTATAGCAGCCAAACTATTATATATTCCTAGCAACTCATAAGATGCTATCTGGTATTTATTAATCATTTTTTCAACAAAGATATTAAAATCTTTAGATATATCTAGCATCCTCTTATTATGCTTATTTTCTTCTTTTTCAAATTCTGCTTTTAATCCAAAATCAATCATTTATTTCTCCAGTTCTATATCAAGTATTCTTTCTATTTTCTCAACGTAAATTTTTTTCAACCTATCATTTTTGAGTGCATCATAAAAATTTTGCCTTGTCATGTAAAGTTTATCACTTATTTCATATAATCTTATACCTTTTTCTTTGCATGTATCTTTAATAAGCTTGTAATTTTTATTCATTTTTTCATCTATGCCTAATATTTTCATTTTTCTACCTGCTTAATTAGAAAAGGCGGCATGGAACCTTTTCTTATCTGGATGTAAATAAACACTAAATCTATATTAACAAAATAACCGCAAAAACGCTATATTCTATAAATTATAAAGGAACGTCTGATAATGCTTTATTATTATTATTTTTTTAGGACCAACTAAATAATTCGTTTCTTGAAATATCCATGCCTTTTGTAAAATTATATGTCAAATTTTCATAAATGTCAAATTAGGCTCAGCTGCGTATAATAAGGAATCTTTGTAATATCTATAAGGCTTGCAAATATTTCAATATCTTTTTTGGTATTTTTATAAATATCATGATACTCACTTTTATTGTCTAAGCCTTTTTTTATACTTTTTCTAATTATGTTTTCTGCATTTGAAACAATTATTAATTGCTCAGTAGTTAGAAAGTTTCTGTCTATATTTTCGTATCCTGGTTCTATTGTAAATAATTTTTTCCAAATTAAATTAGAGAAGTGAGTATAATAATTATCAGCGTTTTCTGATCCGTTTTCTCTTGCATATTCAATCATCTTTTTAATTTCATCAGTTTCTTTTAACCTTATTTTTTTATTTTCATTTCTTGTCTGTTTCCATTCTTCGGAATTGTAATTTATAATCATATTTTCTATAAATTTAGATTTTTCATTAAATTCATTTATAAAAGCTTCTTTAATTTCTGCAGCTTTTTCTCCTCTAAATCCCATAACCAAAAATAAAAACCCATCTTTTGTAATATTATATAATTTAGTCATTCTATTTGACTTATCATTAAAATAGGTCACCTCATAATTGAGGAGCTTAAAACTTTCAGAGCAATCTAATTTTTCTATTGCTCTTAATATATTGTCATGTCTTCTGTTGAAATATTCTGCAATTTTAACAGATGTTGTAATTATCTTAGCTTTTTTAATATTCTTAATATTATTTATTTTTACCAAGCCTTCCACAAAAATCATCTCCTAAAAAAATAGAAATTGTATTTACCAAATTCGCACCTCGATAAATACAATTTCTATTAACTTTTAGAAGCTTTGAATTGGATGCGATTCAATTCAAAACTTCTAATTTCTAACATTATAGCATTTACAAAATAATTGTCAATAAAAAAATAGCCTTTCGGCTATCTCAACTAAACGTCCAACCGCAGTCACTACACTGCCATCTTCCATTTCCAATTCTGTGAACTCTTTTACTTCCACAACTTGGACATTTTTTGAAAATATTTTTTATTTTATTAAATAAAATCATCGTATATCTCCTTTCAGTTATTTATTATCTTTAATACTTATTTTATATAATTAATCCATCCATACATTCTCACCTCCACCCCTTTGCTCTTTCAAATCTTTATTAATCTCATCCAGCTTTTCAAAATTAACTGGACTATTTACGATAATATAATTTATCAAAGTGTCCTTATCATATTCTTGCAATTTTAACCTTGCTATATCTTTGCTTATATGCATCCTCATAATCCTTGCCCATCCCATCTTGGTTCATAATTATACGCTTCGTGCCATTGCTCTTCCTGCTCAATATTTATTCTTGCCTCATCAATCAAATTAAAATTATTTTCAGTTATGCAATTTACTAAGTCATTTATAGTAGCTGGATATAAATTATATTCCAGTAAATCAACTATTTCATCAATTAAATCCTGCTGAGTTTCAAATATAATTTCAGTTTTTCCATTATGTATAATTTTTAAATATAAATATCCGATTTTAGCTCTTAATATTTCTTTTTTCATAATATCATTTCCCTTCCATACAGCTTACTCAAGTCATCCTCTATAATGTAATAATCTACAAGTGTAAATACTGTTTCGTAATCTGGTTCACAATAAGTACCTGCATCAACACTTTCAGCCTTAAATACTGCAATTATCATTTTGTTATAGTTTTCTTTATCAGCTAAAATACTCTGGCACATATCATCTATTTCAGCCTCATCTATATAATCAGTTTGGATCCATTCCTGATATTCTAAAAAATCATGATTAACTATATTCCCATTTTTACTTATATCAATTGACATAACTAAGTTTATTTCTTTTTTCATAATATCACCTCAATAATCAATAGCTGAATTTGTTGATAAACTAATAGTAAATCCATTATTACAAGCTCTTCCACTATTATTATCATCGTCAAGTCCTAACGCTTCTGTCCAATCTTCTTTTCTTTGTTCCCATTCTTCTTTACTGCATGTCTCATCTTCATCAACATTATTCCAATATCCATAAAATACTAGATTTAATTTTTCTTTTATCTTTAGCAAAATTTTAGAAGTTTCAAATATTTTACCAATATAAATTATTACTAAAAAATAATCATTTACTGGAAATAATGTTATGTCAATATTTACACCTAAATCATTTACTACAAAGTCTATATCTTTTTTATATCCTTCCCAATCTTTTTCAATTTTAGAATCATGTACATGTCTTTTTATTTGAACTTTTTTAAGCTCTCTTACTTCTTGATTCAAGCTCAAACAATGTGTTCTTATTGCTTTTAAGCTCAAATTTGTTTTGTATCCATCATAAATTTTTACACTCATAATATCACCAAGAGAGCATTACGCTCCCTTTTTCTCCTTCATCTTATTTTCATACAACTCTTTTACCTGTGCATATAATTCAGGATAATCCTTCTGCACCCTGTCATAAGTTGTATTAAGCCTTTTATCTTTCAGTTTATTTATATCAGATATTCCTGGAACTTCTTTCCCATCTCTCCCAGTGAATGAAGTATACTTTTCTAATAATTCAACAGCTTTATTTTTATCTTTTTTAGCTGCAAAATATAATATATTCATAAGCTTGTCTCTTATCTCTTTTTCAAGATTGTTGCTTTTTTGTTGATTTCCAGAATCTCCATTTTCAGTATATTTTGTTTTATCTTTATTCCAATATACATCTGCCCCAATACCTAGCTTTTTACATGCGACACTCAAAGCGTCTGTTTCGGCCATTTTTAAAGCTTCATCATTATTCTTTAACCCTGCATTTGTAAAGTTGTTTATAAGTGTATTTCCTCCAGTTCCTTCGATTCCATGAGACCATTCGCCATTATAATTAATATATAATTTTAATTTAACAAACATCATTACTTCGTCTTTTGCGCCTTGCTCAGTCCATTCTTTTATTATTTCTGTATACCATCCAAATCCACAAGGGCCAAATAATTCAGTTAACTGTTTTATACGCCACATTGGATTAATATCAGACTTTCCTGTTAGTGGACCTTTTTCAATTGTCCTTAAAGCTGTATCTGGTACAACTCTACACTTTTCATATATTTCTAAGTTGTTACTCATCTAAACACCTCATTCTATTGTAATATCCTGAATTTACCAAGAAGTTTTCGTATTCTGCTGCTTCTACTTTTTGTATATCAGCATACCAATCCGGTTCAATTTCGTACCCTTCGATGTTTTCGCAGTCAACACTGTTGTAATTGTATAAAGTTTTCATAATACTCATAATACATCCTCCTTGATATTTTTAGGAATAAGATATATAATAAATACTTAAAGTATATACCTTATTCCTAAAGAAATTTTTACTAGATATCAGTTTTTAACTGGTATCTTTTTGCGTTCTTCCTCAATCTTATTCATACATTCTTTGCAAATATTATAAGCGTCATATACATTTGTTAACTCTTCTTCATAGACGTAATGATCTCCAGCATTGCAATATATTTTATCCATCTCATCATCATTAACAAAGTTTTCACATAGTTCGCAATATATTTTATCCATCAGCTTTTACCTCACTTTCATTTACACAAATAATATTTAAAGTTAATTCAGCACCCAAACAACCATCGCCAGCGCTATTTATTTCAAACTTTGGGCTTAATGTAAATATTCTTTCTTTATTGCAAAAATATATACTTATTTCTCTAGCTCTTCCACTTGCGCCTTTTTCTACTGATTGTAATAGTTTAATCAATTCAGTTGTTGTCATCTCATCACCTCACTATAATTATACATCGAATATCGGCATATGTCAAATTATATTATCTATTCTTCCAACATTTATAAAACATTTCAATAGTCTTTCTGTTCAATTCTTTTTCTTTCTTCAATATTATCAACTCTGCCAATAATCTCAATTAATACATCAACTATTTCATAATCTTCACCACAGCCACGAATTAGAAATTCTGTTTCAACTTCAAAAGCATATCCCCATGTTAGCGCTGCATTTCTAGATGTAAATTGTCTTCTTGGGTTATATCTATAATCAGTACCGGTAACAAACTTTTTAGTCTTTTTGTTTATAATTGCATACATTTTTCATTCCTCCTAATAATCTTGTCTTATCCACAATTCACAACAAATGCTACAATAAATCATATTTATGCAAATGCTTATATCGTTAATATCATCATTATGAGATATAACTTCTAAACTCTTATATCTATTAGTATGTAAGCAAAATTCTTTGCATTTTGGACAATTGCTAAACCGTCTTTCTTTAGTTTCAATAATTTCACCTGTATCAATATTTGTCCATTTCCAATTATTTTTACTCATTTAATCACCCCTTCCATTCCTTCCAAAAATATGCCTAAAATCGATTCTAGTTTTTATAGTATAATTTTATTAATTTATTATTTAAATCAATTCTAGCGTTTTTTCTCGCGTAGTTTTCTTTGTTCTTGAAGCATGTTTTTCATTCTTTCTGAAAGTTCTTTTCTTTTTTCAAAATCATATTATAAATTATTTTTAACATTTCTCATTCCTCCAATCTATATATTTTTACAATCTGTACTTTTGTTTCATCATCATTATATAAGTTTGCACCATTTACACATTCATGGCATATATCATTTTTGCCATTATTTATGCACCATTCGCAATCACTTGATAATTGCTTATTATGTCTTTCAATCATTGAATCAAATTTCATTTCTCATTCCTCCAATCAATTTAAAATATAATTTAAGCTTTCATTTTTGTACCTACAGCAAATTTAAATTTAATTCTATAGTAAATTTACCTTTATTTGTTCTAGGTATTATTTTGGCTTAAATAATCTATATTTATCAAAACCAATTTTATTTATTCCTTCACAAAAATATTTCTTATATCTTTCATCGGCTTCTTCACCTTCAAAAACAGGTATTCCAAAAGGTGTAGATTTGATAATTTCAACTTTTTTATCTTTTATTAACTGATATGTTTTAGCATTCATACATAAATATTTCTCATGTAATATCTGGCAATCATCACCCTTTACAAATTTAGTAACAAGTATTTCTATAATTCCAGGCTTAATTTTTTCTTTTTTCAAAGTTTCCATCATTTCTTTTATTGCATCTTCATTTAGTTCTGTTGTTGTTGCTGATGTTGTGCAATTACTTTCACTAAAAGCTTTATCAAATATATCAGTTTTCATATCTTCCATGGCTTTATCAAAAGCATATCTAAGTAAATTATGCACTGGCTGACCTAAGTTAATCTGAGGATAATTATATTCTTCTGGTAATATCGGAGTTTTCTTTTTTGATTCCTGTAAAACTTTTTCACCTATTTTTGAAAGAATCTTATTGTTTAACTCTTGTATTTTTTTATAATCCATTCTTATCATCCTCTCTTCTCATAATTGCTCTTATTTCTGAAATAACATCTGTTACTCCCTCACAATAGCCTTCATCAAATGTAAGAGAAAATTCATTAGGTATTATGTTTTTCATTCTTGCTTCATTTTTATTATCTAATATACTTAATTTTCTTGATATTTTTTCCAAGATATCCATATCATTCATCATCCTTTCTAAAACATATTTCTTTATATTTTTTTATAGTTTTATTAAGAAAAATCAACTTTCGTCTTTCTCACCTTCCTCACTAAAACATATAATCTAATGTTCCTGTTTTTCTTAACATGTTCCAAATTTCCCATTTAAAGCTTTTATATTTGTCTTCAAATTCTTTTATATCAATCTCATCATTTTGAAATTGAGTTCGATGTATTTTGCCATTAACTTCAAGTTCACATATAATTTTTAGCTTAAATTCTTTCATCTTTCTCGCTTCCCTTTCTCACAAAGTTTTTGAAATTCTTCTTTATTAAAATTCAATATATCTCCTATTTTATATTCTGCTAAATCAATAGTTTTAAAGTATATTTTATAATTTGTTTTCTTCCCATAAATTTCATATTCTATATCAACAGAAGTTGAACAACCATCTATGTCTATTCTTTTAATAACCATTTTTTCATTTGCAATTATATCTATTATTTTCATCATCTCACCTCACTTTTCATCAACTTTGTTTTATTTTTGCTTTACCTTTCAGTATTAGTATTATAAATCTGCATTTTTGAGCATCTGTTAAACTTAAAAATTGTCTCATTGTAAAAATTACCATTGCATCATCTCTTTTCAATAAGCTTCAAATTATTTTTAATAAATATCATTTCTTTATCTACTCCAGCTAGTCCATTTCTTTGTTTATCAACTGTTAACATAATTGTCTTTTCGTTCAAGTTGCTATTATTCTCATCAGCTTTCTCCCATAAAAATAATATATTGTCCGCATTCTGTTCTATTGCTCCACTATCCCTTAAATCAGACTTTCGCGGTTTTCTTTCACTTCTTTGATGTACTCCTCGATTTAATTGAGACACTAAAAGTATAGGAACCTGCATATCATTTGCTAATATTTTTATATCCCTTGAAATGTTTGAATATTTTATGTTTTCATTTGCATATTTTTTTGATGTATCAAGTAGCTGCAGGTAGTCAATAATTACATAATCAAGCTCATTTTTATTTTTAAGCTTTCTGCATCTTAATCTAATATCTTCGATTGTGTTGTCCTGATAAATATTTAAGTTAGTTTCCTGTAAATCGCCAGCACTTTCAAATAATGCTCTAAAATCTATTTCATCAAGCTTACCTGACCTTGTCTTTTTTCCGTCAATACCTGTCATCGTTATTAGCATCCTTTCAATTAAGTTTTCTTCACTCATTTCAATTGAAAAAATAACTACATGATTATCTTTTGCAATTAAATTGCTTGCAATATTTAAAGCAAAAGCTGTTTTACCAGTTCCAGGAGTTGCCCCAAGAATTGTTACTTCTCCCTTATGAACACCAGCAGTCATATAATCAAGCCATGGATACCCATATTTATATTTGTCTTTGTACTTTGACTTATCACGTTCGCACCTGGACGAGATAAGTTCTAAAGTATTTGTTATTAAATCCCTCAAGCTTTTATTTTTATTTTCTAAAAGTTCAATATCCAACATCGTTTGACATTCAGCCTTTAAATTTTTTATATCACAATTATCATCTACTGAGCTTTCATGTATTTTTTTCTGGATGTTCACAGTTGATGTATATAGTTTTCTTAAAAAAGACTTAGCTTTGACTTTATTTATATAATCTGATAAATTAGCACCATACAGGTGATAGTCTGATATTTTAGTAATGTATTCCATTCCCTCAACATCAGAGCCAAAAATATCAAGTTCTGAGAGTTGTAATAAATCAATGCTATCACCTTTTGTATACTTATCAACAATGATTGTGTATAACTTTTGATTCAAAGGATTATATAAATCATCAGGATCTAATTTGTCCATCACATCAGGTATGATATCAATATTTCTTACCATCTCCATGATAATATAATTTTCAAGCTCATAATTCCCAAAGCTCATACTATATCTCCTTTACAATAAATTCTCCTGTTTCAATATCAACAGTTGTTATTTTAGTTTTTTTCTTATCACTATTAGCAAATTCGTCTATATTATTTTTGTAATCAATATAATCTTTATAATCTCCATTGAAAAAAGTAGATCCTGCCTTAATAAATTTTTGCTCAGTACCAGCAACTTTATTTCTATAATTTTCAAGTGCAATTTCAACATTATCCTTATCTTTATAAAGCTCTTTTAATTTTGTTTTACTTCTTGTTATTCTGTTTTTACCTTCTTTACGTGGATATTTAAGCCAAATACTTTCAAACCATTCTAAAAATAAAAAATCATCATTTGTATTTTTTTTGTCTATATTTATATCTTTTTCTTTCTCTAGATCTAACTCTTTCTCTATCTCTTTCTCTGTGGGACACTTTGTGACAGCTTGTGACTTATTCTCGTTTTCTTGTGACATTGTCACACTTTTTTGTGAATCTGTCACATTTTTATTTTTTCTACTCTTTCTTTTTCTTCTAGCTGAATCTGTCTCACTCCCTATCATTTCTGGTACTTGAGTCATAAAATATGTATAATTGTCTATTTTTTTCATAAGTTCATTTTTTAATAAAAACATTATTGTCATTTGAATGTCTTCAACATTTTCATCTAATTCTAAGCTCATTTCATCTTCAAAAGTTTCTTCTATTTCTTCAAAAAATATATTGCCTTCATTTTCTAAACTCAGCAGTAACATTTTTTGATAAATTATAGTGTAAGTATCTCCACCTGCTATTCTTCTTAATTTTTTAATCACTCTATCTTTAAAAAAATCAACAGGTAATTTCAACCAGAAATATTTTTTTTCAGCCATAACTATACCTCTTTCTTAATTATCAGCATCATAAACTTCTCTACGTTCTGCTGTTATTGTTATTGTTTTAGTTTTTTTATCATAAGAAACATTGAAATATTCAGCATCAATATCTTTCTGTATATCTTTATCAATTAATATACCTTTTGAATAACTGCCTATTCTTTGTAATTTTTTTAATCTGGTAACATCTAACATTGAAATTTTCATAATAACCTCCTTATTTAGTTATTAACTAATGTAGTATTATTATATCATACTCATAACATATTCAAATAAATTTTTATATACAAAATAACCAAAAATAATAATAAAATTTGTGAATTTTGTATGTGAGAAATGTGGTATAATTATAAAAAATAAAATGTTTTGTGTCTTTTTATTTTTTTTGCGTTTATGAAACAAGGTTAATTTGCTTAGGAGCTTTACCTTGTATAGAAAAAGTTCTTTGTTAATTTGGGGTTAACAGCTAGTATAAAAAGTTCTCTTGTCTAGGGTTTAGGGGACTTTTTTTATATAAAGAAATATGGTATAATTATTTAGATTAAAAATAGATTAAAAAAAGTAAATTAAAGTTTTAAACCACGGCCCGGTATTGCTAGTACTGGGCCAACTCTATGTAAAATAAAATAAATATGGTATAATAAATGAGTGTATATATAATGTTTTTCAATTATAATAACTAAATAAAGCTACCTGGATTCCAGGTAGCTCTTATTTTAGCTATATTATTCTATTATTTCATACATTATATTAGAACCTGTTAACGCTAAAGATGCCGCATTTTCGCCGTTATCTCTATCGTATAGCCACGGGTCAAATATATTACTTTTTAAATCTATCTTAATTACTCTGCCGTAAACATAATCAAAATAAGTTTGATTGGATAATAATTTTTGTGCTTCTTCTTCACTTATCATATTTTGTCCTCTAGGATCTAAAAATCCCATACCTTGTTGTTTTGATGCATTATATAAGCATGACAATACTTTTGCTTTATCGTTTTCTTTAAACTTAATATTCATAATTGAATCTCCTTTATAATAAATTATTATATATATCATGCATCGAAATTCGTCATATGTCAAGTAATTTATTATAAAAATAAAACTATCCGGAATTACCGGATAGTTGAGAAATTATGAAACTTTTCAGCGAAATAATAATATGTTAATTATATCATCATTTTACAACCTCAGCATAATTGACAATATTGTCAATCTCCTTGACATTTAATCTTATCTTAGAACCATCTGCAAAAATATAAGTATAATCCTTGTATCCATCAAATTCAGAATCAAATATTTCTAAGTCATATACTTCATAACCTAATTTATACCAGCCATTAATAGAATATTCTATATTAACACACTTATTCTTTTCGACTATTTCTAGTGCATCATCTGCAATATTGGTATATATTTTTTGCTCAGGTTCATAATTGTCTATGATTTGCTCAGCTTCCTTTAAGTCAGTAGCTAGAGACATACAAGCTGCAAAGCTGAATATTATCATTGTGCTTAATAAGGCTATTTTCACTATTTTACTCATTTCATCAATCTCCTTCTCTTTCTAAGCTTCCTCTATATTAATTAATTTACAAAAATTATTATATCCAATTTTTATATTGCTTATTTTTTGGTCTATATAATTTTCAAATATTTCTTTGATTTTGTAAAAATCAATATCATCTTGATATGAAGAAAAATAAACTGAATATGCTGATACTTTATATTTATTAAAATCATCTTTATGTACGCCAACAGAATATTTTTTATCATCATCTTCTATATTTGACCAACCTTCTAAATAATTTTCAGTTTCAACAATATCATGTATGACAGTTCTTTTTATGTTTCCAGTTTCAAAAGAAATATTATATGTATATATTTTTTTATCCATTCTTGCATATCACCTTTCTAAGCTTCGTTTTAATTTAAGCCTAAGTAAATTTAAATTAGCATCACTTGCTGAATCATAATGTATTGTTAAATATTCTTTGCCGACTTCTAAATTTTTTATGCAATCATACGATAATGCATGGTCAAAATTATAATCTTTTATTTTCTTTCTTTTTGGATTCCATATTAATAATGCATTATCAAATAATTCATATGGATTAATAGGTATATTTCTCTTAAAAAATATTTCTACAGTTTTTTTATCCATTATTACACTTCCTTCTCTTTCTAAGCTTCCTCAGCATCATTACCATAATTTTATTAAAATATAATTCATTGTCATTTTTATTTTTACAATGAGATAGAATCAAATCCGCCTCATCTTGTTTAAATATTTGTTTTATTGTCATAATAATTTTAACTCCATATCTAAAATATTATACTTTCCACAATTATACATGCTTTCGTTAATAATCCTAAAATATGTATAACATCCGTTGCATTTATATTGTCCTATTTTATTTTTATCATCTTCACTATATGAAAATCTTTCTAATTCTAATTTACAATCAGGACAAATTAAAACTTTTTGAGTAACCATATCTTCCTCCAATCCATCATCCTCCACACATATATACCAAGCACACACATTAGGCTTAATATTATCCAATATATATGTATGTCAGAATATTTTTCTGTAAATATATAATTTAATATTTGATTAATCACAATCATACAACTCCTTTTCGATTTTTATATATGTATCCTCAAATTCAGAACCAACTATGTCGCTTATAGTATAATTCCAATGTAATTCAAGTAACTTCAATTTATTAGCAATTTTAAGTTGTTTAGCAATTTCTTTTATTGCTGGGTCTTCTAAATATTCTAATGTACCATTTTCTAATACTTGAATAGGTTGATTTTCAATATTACTTTTAAAATATTTTGCTATCCCTTCTTTTATTCTTTCTTTTTGTTTATCATCCATCTATATCACTCCTTATATAAATTAAAAGGCAAATTATATTGTAGTGGCAATATCCAAAGATGATACATATTAGCACCATCAACAAGCTCATCTTGCTTAGGATATATTTCTATTGCTACAGCAGATTCACCAAATATTTTATTTTTTATTTCTTGCTTTTCATACCATGTGACCTCAGTAGATTCTAAATTTCTTATAGCTGCATGTTTGCATAATCCAAACTCATTCTTTACAGTTCTTACAATAACTGAAAATTTTCCATTTACATAAGCTCTATCTATTTCTTTGAACCATCCAGTAGCAGAGTATTTACTTTTTATTTCTTTAAATTTTTTATTTGATACTCTTGCAAAGTTATCCATCTTCTTCATCCATCATTCTCTCAATAATTGTTAAAGCTGTAATCAATAATAAATGCATTATATCTTCTTTCTCAAAATCTTCTTCCAAGCATTCATCTAATATTTTTTTAATATGAACATTAGTCATTTCTAACTGTACTTTTTTTCTTTTATTCTTTGCATACCATTTGTTGTTTATCTTCTTGAAGTATAATTCACCATATTTTATTAATTCAATCATATCTTTATCCATCTTCATCACTCCTAATAATTATTCATATCCTTAACCATCTTAAAATTAATATCCTCTTTTTTAAGTGCTGTATTAAATGTAGCTACCATCTTTTTATATTCATTCTTATCTGGAATTGTAGCAACTGATTCTATTATTTTATATTTCTGCTTATTTGTTGTATTAATAAGCACTAGTTTTATTTCGTAAGGTAATTTACATTTCCATATCTCAAAGAAATCATTAATCTCAAGAAGCTCTGAATATCCTTTTAATACTTGTTTTTTCTTTTGTTCTAGATTTAGTTTCTTCTGATGACTTTTGTCATCAGAAGAATCTGATTCAATTATATATTCTTTAATATATGTTGGCTCATTCATTATCATTCCTCCTCATATTTTAATAAATCACTTAATTCACATCCAAAAAACTCTATAAGCTTTTCAAGATGTCCGTTAGGGATGGACTTATATATCCCATCCCTATAATTTCTCAAGGCTTCATCTCTTAATCCAGTCTCTTTTTTTAGCATTTTTATTGTTAAATTTTTATTATGCTTAGCCTGCCATAAAATTACTAAATTTTGCAGATTAAATTTAACTTTTTTCATTTAATCACCTTCCCCAAGCTAAAAACATTGCAGCAAATAGTATTAAAATTACAACTATGCACAATAATATAAAATGTGTTACTCTCATATTATTTCTCCTTTTTCTTTTTACCCAATAATCCATATTTAACTTTATCTTTCAATACTTTATATTTTTTATTTCTCTTTTGTATCTTTTTAGCTTCGCAAGCAGAACAATAACCATCATAATTAATTAAGCATCCGCATCCTTTACATTTCATATATATCACTCCTTTTTATTATATATATATTATACATCGAATATCGGCATATGTCAAATTATATTACAGTTATATTGCATTATACTTATTAGTATTGTTTTATACACATATATATGGTATAATGTATTTAGAGGTTGAGAGAACAACCTACTAAATTATAAAGGAGATAATACAATGACTAATTCAAATTTATTCGTACAAGCTCACAAAATTACTAGGGAGGATATGAAATTATATACAAATTTAAACTATAGAGTGCAATTCGGAATGAATTTGAAAGCATTGTATAGTGATGAAATGAAAAAAATTAAATTTGAAGATTTTAAAAAAGTTAAATTTGAAGGGCCAAGCATAGGTTGGGTATTTGAAAATGGAAAAAAATTAAAAGCGTTTAAAGAAGATGGTATGTCTGGCGAATGCTACGAATTAGAAGGATATGAAGGAACATTGGAATATGTTTATGGTTATGGATTTATGATAATAAACAAAGAAAGAGATTTGTCAAAAATGATTCCATTAAAAAGCATAATTGAAACTAAAAAAGAAAATAAAACTGAAAAAGAAGTTGTAAAAAATACTCATAATTATAAATTCAAAGAAGGAGACAAAGTAAAATTTAGAAATAAAATATTAACAATAAAAAGCACTGGATTAGTAGATGATGATATTGATTATGGAAAGATGTATAAATCACATATTACTTTTGTAGAAGATGAAAAAATATTTACAAATGATTTATCTCAATCAGTTGCAATAAATCAAAATAACAAAGATGAAATTATGGAATTAGTTTAATTGACCGTTAGTGCTTATCTATAAGGTAGGCACTATAGAGTTAATTACTCTAAATAAAATATAAGGGAGATTATTATGAATAAATTAGTAATGAAACATATGTTGTGCTTATTAAAAATAAAAATAACAGTGATTATAATAATAATTATTATGATGAAATAACTTACAAATGTATAGCATATGTTGGTGATGAAGGCTGTTATAAATTTGAGCATGAAGAAATTATTAAAAAATATGATATAGATAAGAAAGTATTGGAGGTAAAAAATGAAAACTAAAAAAACATATACGTTTTCGGATGAAACACTCCGGAAACTTAAAGAAATAGAAGAAAAAACATTGTTAAAGCCTAACATGATTGTAGAAGATGCAATAAGTAGATATCTCGACATGATTGAAAAAAATGGATACGATTTGAACAAATTGAGTTTCTCAAAATAATAATATATAATGATTATGCCAGCCGAAAGGCTGAGTAAAATCCTTATATAATATTAAAAAAAATAAAAATAAAAAACTAAAAAAGAGCCATATTAAGGCTCTTTTTGCTATTCATTTTCATAATGATTACAACCGGGACATCTCCACTGTTTTCTTTTTATTCTCTTTTTACCGAATAATGTTTTCTTTTCTTCAACAACATATCCATCACTTACCATAGGCTTTCCGCATTTTGGGCATAATTTTATACCAAACATTATTTATCCTCCTCGTATAGTTGCTTTACGCTTACCCCAAATAGCGCAGCAAGCTTTTTTTCTTCTTTATTTTTTATAATCCTCTTGTTATTTTCTATAGAAGAGATAACACTATATGGAATACGAGTTTTTATAATAACATAAGCCTGTGTAAAATCGTTCCATAGTCTTAACTTTTTAACACAATTTATTTTAATAGGTTTCAATTTCCTATATTCATGTTTCATCAATACACTTCCTTTATTTTAAGTTTGAATTTTTCTTCAAATAGTTTCTTTTTAATTTTATACACATCTGTCTTAAATCCTTTTACATCAATAATCTCGGTCGTTCCATCTGTATTCCAGATAATAAAATCTGGTCTATATGATATACTATTGCTAAGAATAAATTTAGGCTGGATGCAAAAACCTAGTATGTCATTTGCTTTTAACCTAATTTTTAATTCTTGATAGTATTCAGACTCTTTTATTGAGTCAAAGGTATGGCCATCGATTTTTATTTTTTTGTTGTTGTATTTAGATTTTTTCTTTGGTTTATAAGGGTGAAATTGTGATTCACCCTTATTTATTCTTTCCAGATAACTTTTTAAATCTTCTTCACTCCATCTCATTTGGTTTCTACCAATTCTTTCAATACATCAAATTTATATCCAGCAGCATTTTTATGTCCGCCGCCACCGTTTTTCTTTGCAATTTCAGATACATCAAAATCTCCAATACTTCTTAATGCTATTCCAGAACTATAAATTAATGCAGCAAATTCTATTTCAAATTCTTCACACATTTTGTTTCCTAACATACTTGTACAATCTGCATTGTCACAAAATACATATCCAACTCTATTTCCATCTTTATCATACTCAAAAATAACTTCTTTCATTTTTGAATCAATGTACTCATTATTTTTCTTATTGAAATATTGTAATAAATATTGATGATTTGGTCTTATATCAAATACGCTTGGATGTCCATTTTGTAAAATATCAGTATATTCTTTTACAAAATCATCTTTACCAATAATTTTAAAAACATCATTCAGCATTTTAGCTTTAATATTATCTGTCTTACTCCATTCCCATGTATCATAAGCCCTTACCAAGTCTACAAAAATAGATATATTTGTATGATTCTTATATAATAAATCATTATCAATTAAATGCTTGTAAAATAAACTTGTTCCAGATTCTAATATTTCTTTATTGATATCATTTGTAGAAACACATACATAAGCCCACTCATACTTATTAAGCCATAAAGCTGTTTTATGATGGTCAAATAATAATATTTTTTCTTTAGCATATTCAGCAGGATATAATTTATCAATTAAATCTGCTGTTTCTTCATTTACTGAAATATCTGTAATGAAAATAAAAGTATCAAGTGTATTTTCATCAGATTTCAAATAATTCTGAATCTTTTCATCGATTTCAGAATATGCACAATATTCAATATCAATTTCTTTAAATGCCAATTTTCCCAAAATTCCACATGATACACCATCTTCATCATTATGCGTAAATAATTTTGTTTTTTTCATATTCATTTTAAATCTCCTATCTTATTCTCATTGTTAACTCCTATATTTTAAATACAAATATCACTTATCCTATGCCTAATCTCGGCAAATAAACTTCCTAAAATTATTAATTTCTGTGTATCCGATTCAGCTTCGCAAGCTAAACTCCATTGTCTATAACATTTTTCAAGAAATTGTCTTTCTGTTTCATCTCCATCAAAATAAACAAATAAATCTTTCATCATTATTTCTTCTCCAGTTTTAATAGTTTTTGATATATTTTATTTGTAGCTAATGCATCATTTAAAGCTCTATGGCTTTTTGTATTTATGCCAAATTTCTTTTTCAAGCTTTCTAGTTTGTGGCTTTCATCAGGAAGCAATTTTCTTGATAGCTCTAAACTGCAAATAATATTACAGCTTTTAAATTTATTTACATATTCATTTAATTTATCTGAAAATCTATTAACATGATACAAAATGAAATTATAATCAAACTCTGAATTATGTATGACAAGATTAGTATTTTTATCAATATTTAAAGTATCTATAAATTTTATAAACACATCATCTAAATCATTAGAATTTTTACACATTTCATTTGTTATACCAGTTAAATTTCTTATATATTCTGTAATTATCCCAGTTATTTTAATTGTACTTGAAAATGTTGTTAATACTTCACCATCTATTACATTGCATCCTGCTATTTCTGTTATTTCAGCTCCTTTTTCTGGATATAATCCAGTGGTTTCTATATCTATGACTGTGTACTTCACTTTATAATATCCTCCAGTTCTTTTATAATTTTCTTGCAATATTTTATTTCAACAGATAACCTGGTTATTGATGTATTAATCTTTATCTTTTTTCGTTCTATATCATAATCAAAATTATCTTTTAATCTTGCATGTTCAATTTCTAAGTATTTCTTATTTCCTTCTGCTTCGCTGAGTATTTTTTTATACTCAGCGATTAATTTTTTAATTCTTGTTTTCATAATATTTATCAACCTTTTTATTTTATAACTGCATTTATCAAAGTTTCTTTAAATTCATTTTCATAATTCAATAATTAGATATCAATTGATACCTTTTCTTTCCTGTTTTCTCATATATATTTGATGCATATTTTTTTATTGTATTAGTTTGAACATACATGATTTTTGCTATTTCATCATTTTTCAAACCACACCTAATATGCATTAATACCTCTGTTTCTCTTTTAGTTAACTTATTATCAAATGTTAATGATGTTATTCCTTTGTTTTGTAATTCTTCAAGCATTAATATTTCATTTCTTAACTTTATAACTTCTTTGCATTTAGTTTTTATTTTATTTTCATATATTGATATAAGCTTACTAAAATCCATTTCAAAACTCCATCTTACTTATCTCCAAATTACAATAATCAAAATCATAATAAAACAAGTAAAATGTAAACCTCCATTTTTCATCTTGTTTCAAACTTCCAATATTACAAATGTCAGTAAGTATAATTCCTTCATCATCAAACATTTGCAATTCTATTTCAATATACTTTATATCTTTGCCTGAAGTATTTTTTACCTCTCCTGTTATTCTCCTAGTACCATTTTCTATAACCAGTTCAAGATTATCTAATTTAATCTCTTTATCATCAGATAAATTAAATTTAAGCGACAACATTATAGCTGTTGTAATTATCAGCATAAATATGATTATTGTGATAATTTCTTTTTTAGTTAATTGCCCTCTCATAATTGATATCCTTGATTATAATTGTTTTCATGATTACATTTGTAAATATCTTCAATAGCATTGGTAGATATGTCAAAATCAAACTTATACTTGCCTGTGTTGAAATCTTTATTTACAGTCACTTTTTTATCATCAAAATCAATTATTGAGGCATTTTTACAATACTTCTCTAATTTTTTTGAAATTAAAATATCTTTGCAATCTTTTGGGCAATCTTCAGCATTAAATTTTTCTTGAATTAAAGTTTTAGCGACTTTCAATTGTTGTTCATTAGAAAGAGACCGAAATAAATCTAAAGATAAGTTATCATTCTGCTTTTCAAAAATAATTTCTGTATCTTCAATGATAGGCAATTCTGTGATTTCTTCACCTTCAATAAAGCTACAAGATAAATCTGTTTCTTCAATGCTTCGTTCAATTTTGCTTTGATAAGGTATATCATCCTTATCAAAATTAACTATAGATAAGCTTTCTAACTCTTCCTTAATACTTTTTTCATCTAATCCTAATTTTTCATTTTCAATTAATTTTTCATGTATAAAATCAATTTCTTCTTCGCCATATTCTTGATCAACTTTTTTAAATTCTTCTGGCTCTTCAACAGTTTCGTTTATTTTTTCAATAATTTCTCCGCTGTTTATTGTTTCTGTTTCAGAATATTTTTTATTTATTTCTGCTCTTTCAAGTGTTGTTGTCTTTAAAAAATTACTCAATCTATGCCTCTTATCAATTTCATCATATGGCTTATCACCATCATCATTATTTCCTGAAATTTGTTTCATTTCATTGTTTTTGTATTTTCCATTCATAAAATTTAATGACTCTTTAATGTCATTCCTAAATAGTTTCATGAATGCAACAAACCAGACCCCAAAAAATGTACCTCCAACAATCATAACTACTATCATAATAAATATAGCAACAATTAAATTATCAATATTATTCATTTTTATTCCCTCCATTTACAATTATTGTATATATCTTAACATTTTTATATTGAAATGTCAAATTTTTATATTTGCACAAAAAAATAAGAGCGAAAACACTCTTTATAGGGATTGGTAATTTCTATTTTTCAAGAAGAAAATACATTAATTATATTTATTCTCAAATTTGTATGATATATAGTATAGTCAAAGCCCAACATAGGAGGGCTTTATATTATTATAACATATTTATTTTTTATTTGTATCATTTTCTTTATTTCCGACTTTTTTAATCTGCTTCAAAACATTAGTCAATTGACTTGGCAGTGGAACTCCAATGTCTGCGAAGTTTTCCAATATAGATATTCCCTCATTGGCTAAATAAAATAATATTGTTCCAGTTCTAAAAGAACTTCCATCACCTATAAATACAGTGTCTATAATATTAGCTATGCCAACAATTAAAAATATGCATACCTTTTTTAATATTCCTTTGTATCCTATTTCTGATGATAATTTTCCGTTTATCACAGCTTTTATTATGCCCGAAAAATAATCCATTACAACAATTATCATTAATGCTGTTAGCAGTGGGTCTATTTCTCCAAAAAAGAATCCTATCCAAACTCCTATGAATAAAAATATAAAACTTATATCTTTCACTATCTTACTCCTTATAAATTCTGTTGTAATTGTTCGATTTTTGTTGTTTTTATATAGCTTCCTGCTTCTACAACTGTAGGCGTAACTTTTGATGCAGATTGGCCCCATCTAAATGCTAATTTACCGCCATTTACACCAGTTTTTACTATAAACAAATCTTGCAATATTGATGGATAAGTTGTTCCTCCATCTGTACCATAGCTTACATTAGTCGTTGCATCTGGATATGCTGCATATTTTACATTCGTATCTCTAGCATCAGTAGTATTTGTTGGTATACCTAATCCAAATTTTTTGGTTACATATTCTATGTCGCCAGTTTCTTCCCAATCTGTATTAATATCGCCATCAGCATCATCATTATAATATGCTAAGACTAACAATATTTCAAACATGGAATTCGGAGGTAAAAAAACATATAATTCAGGGTCGTCTGTCAATGCTATTGTTGTATCTCTTGAAGTATCATATTTTTTGATTGTAATTTTGGGTTTATCCCAATTGCTCAAATCCATGTTATTTACATTAGATATCATAAAATCAGGTATCAGAGACAAGCCAACATCATCATAACCAAAATATAAATCGCCTTGTGTCACTGCATTTATACTTGTTTCATATTCTAATACCTTAATAATTTCGTTACCTTTTGACACTATTGCTCTTAATGTATCAGAATTTTTTTCTAATGTTATTTCAAGTCTTTCACCATAATCAAGGGATGTATTCAAAGTAAATGTTTCACTCGTTGGAGTACCATCTTCATTAATCAAAAGTGTAAAGTCATCATCATCAATCCATGCAGCAGCGTAATTATCAGAATCTATATACCAAGTCATTATACTACTATAATCATCATAACGACAATGCATAATAGTTTTCCAAACAAAATTTATAATATTGGATCTAACTTTTAGTCCATCATATTCATCGGTATCATTTGAATCATTTAGTAATTGTATGCATAAATCATTAAGGTTAGGGTCAAAATGTAGATTCCACATATCAGTATTCTGTTCAAAAAAACTACTCCACGCACTTCCATCATAAATTTGAAATGGGTTGCCATAACCATCATTATCTGGGTCATTACGATACATCATTAATGATAATCCGGTTATCGTAAATCCTAGTTTGTCAGCTGCTGTAGTTGTTTCAAGAGCAACATATGTAATTGCCCCCCAACCTCCAGCAGGTACACCAGTTTGGCTAAATGCACTCTTTTTTGCCTGGAATGTAACTCTTCCAGATTCAGTCATAGAAAAAGTATAGGAATAATAATTTCCATTATCTTCGCCAATTTTTAGAGTTAGGCCTGCCGTAAATGCAGTATAGTCAAGAATGCTAACATTTAAACAAATAACATCTGCTGTAGTTGATGATTCTCCATCGTTAAATTTAGTTAAGTCAATAGATGCTATTGTGTCATCCATTCCTATATCTCCGGCATTATTATCATTATCCCCAAAAGTAACATCTTCATTTCCTGTGTCTGGGTCAGATGCTTCGCCTAGTGAAGTACTTGCATTTATCGCAGCCCAATCATCCTGGTCATCAAACATATGAATTTCTTTGCAATTTCGCATCCAGAAATATCTTTTCAACGAATCAAATCTATAATTTGATGAATAAGCTAATTCATCATCTATTTCATTTATTTTGTTTTCTCCAGGCTGCCAGGTTGATGGATTAAATGCCGTTACTCCATATTGGAATGTTTGTTTGTCATAATCTCCAAAAGCCATAATTTACCCCCTTTCTATACTATCCTGTCTGATTATGTGTATTTCTTCATCAGCTGATTTATCATAACTCCATAAAATTCTAGATAATAGTGTTCCACTATCTACAGCTGCTCCTGCACTACTTCCGCAAAATATTCCAACCTCTTCTATAGTTCCAACCGCTTCGGCTTTTAATAGCACAAATTCAGATTGAACTATAGTATTTGATACTATAGAAAGTGTTGCTACTGCCTTTCTTTCTGTTTCATTTACAAGAGTTGTTTCATTACCAGTAACGGCTGTGTCATCGTCACCAACAGCAACATATTTTATTTCAAGGTCTGGACTATCTCCATTTAAAGGCTTTGCCATTTCCGCCAAAGCTGTGGCTGTAATAATATTATGTATTTCAAAGTTTTTTATTTTATTTGTTTTAGCATTAATAACTTTAATAAAAAACTTACCTTTTCTTATAAACTTTTCTTTAATCATTTACAACCTCCGTCTTTGTCAAGTCACCCATAACTACATCATCAGACATAACTACATCATCAGACATATATACACAATCATAACAATAAAAAGTGGTTTGCCCATCATCTGTAATTACTTCATTTTGCTGTGTAACTATTATCAATACATCAGTGTCATTGATACTATAATCCTTAGCATTCTTTATTAACTCTAAGAAATATCGTTCCCATCCTCCGACAGCAGCGCCGTCTAAAGCTTCTACATCATATATCAATTTTGTTTGAGATGCCTGCGTAATTCCAACAGACCTCACTAAAAAATAATCATCTATATTATAATAAGATTTTTCAACTTTTAATAATTGCCCTGCACTTATACCACTTGTTTCGGTTTGAAATGTAACTGTATCTTTTATTTCACCATATTTTTTCAGTAATCCGTTTCCGTATTCTATAGCCTGTGTAGTATCATCTATTTGACTTTCTTTGTACATATTTTCATATTTACCGCTATTGCCTTCTATAAGTGCTCTTGCATCTATTCCGTGGGGATTATTAGTTAATATTAGTAGGCTTCTGAGTCCTACATAAGTTATTTCTAATGTATCCCCTCCACCGGCATTTAATGCAGCTTCACCATCGTCGTGAGTTAAAAGGTTACTTCCGTATGTCCAATACCATTTTTTACCCGTGTCAATTCCGTTTATTCCAACATCACTAGACGCGACTGGTGCTCCGTTTACTGTAACTGTTGGCTCTTCGGCAAACGGATATCTTGAATAGTATTTTTTTATAACTCCATCAGGTGTTGGGTCTGGTACTTCATCTGTTTGTGTATCAGTTCTGGCTTTTCCACCCCACACATATTGATTATTTCTATATGTGTCAAGAGACTTTGACCTTCTAAAATTTCTGTGGTATAAATTATTATTTAATATTACACTTGAAATATTATCTACTTTGTTAATAAAATATAGCTTTTTAGACATATCTATATACCAAATATATCCATCAACTAAATCTGCCAATATGTCTAATGCTTCACTGCATTTGCAATAAGAAAATATTGCCTTTGTAATAGATATATCGCAATCTATTGTACCTGCACTTATATTTTCCTCAGCTAGAATTGGAATTATTGTGTTTGTAACTATATTTTCAACTGTTTCACTAGTTTCTACACTTGCAACTAATCTTTTATCAGCTAGTTTAGAATAATCATTTGCAACAATAGAATAATTAAGATAAGTGTCATGTCCATCTGGTGCAAAATCTTCTATAGACGTTACCAGCCCTTCAAAAATTTTGTTGTCGTCATGGTCATACATTTGTATTATGCTGCCTAAATTTAGGCTGGATAAATCCTGTAAATCAGTTACAATACATGTGAATATGCTTCTAACTTCTATGTTGTTGTCTATTCTCCAGTTATCATCTATTAATACTGTTTCGGTATCTATTTTACAATAATGAGCCATTAGAAACTACCAGCTCCTATCTGTTGTAAATACCTTACAAAAGGCTGATATATATATTTCTTAGCGTCATTAGTTTGCCATACATTCGGATTATTTATTTGTAATATTATTTGTTTATCCATTCCAAAACCTGCATTACTTTTATTTATTTTTGAATTAATTCCTATATTAGTGTTAATTCCATTTGACATATATAATTCGCTACTTAATTTATTCATTGCTGCTCTTACTTTATCTTTGTTGTTTATAATGTCATCTGAAAACATTGTAACAAGATTAGGTCCCCAGGTATCAGCATCTTTTCCGGGTCCTTCTTCTGTAGGAGAAGAAAAACCAAGAAATTTTTTAACTTCACTTGATATATTAGATACTGCATTTCTAGCATCTTGTATTTTACTATTTATTCCTCTTATAAAGCTGCTTATTAAATTTTTACCCCACTGCAAAGCCTTTCCCGGAAGAGCTTTAAATGCTTCAATTATAACTTTTGTGGTGTCTTCACTAGCTTTTTTTACTTTTCCTACTCCGTCTTTTATACCTGTTACAAATTTGTATACCCATTTTATAGCTCCCCAAATTGTTTTAGCAGATTCAACAACCTTTATAGCGAATTTAACCCACTTTTCAATAATTTGAGCTATTTCTTTTCTATGCTCGTAAACCCATTTTGAAGCATCTTTTATTTTTACAGCCAATATTTTTATGGCTTCAATAAATTTTTCTTTAATTTTTCCAGCTGTTTCAATTATTTTTTCTTTTAGTTCCATGACTTTGTCAGCGAATTCTTTAGCTTCTGTTTTTGTATATCCAAATTTTTCACGTAATAAATCTATAACTTTTTGTTTATCAGCTGAAAAGATTGCTTTTATTAAACTTCCTACATCTTTAGCAATTTCAATAAATTTTTGGATAGCATGTTTAGCATCTAAAATTTTAGTCATAAATTCACCAGCTTTTTCTTTGCTCATGCCTAATTTTTCTGTAAGTATTTCAAGAGATTTTTTAAAGTCTCCTTTTATAACTAAAGAAATTGCTGTAAATATATTTTTCAAAAAGTAAAAAGCTCTATGAAAAATGCCTAATTTATATGTAAAAACAGTAATAGCTGTTACTATACCGCTAATAACGCCTATAATTGGAAGTAATGCAATAATTGCAATTGTTACAGGCAATCCGATTGTTCCTATTGCTGCAACCAAGCCACCTATAAAAGTAATTAATGTTCCAACCGCTAAAACTACTGGACCAACTCCACCGGCCAGTATACCAAGAATTACAAATATTTTCTGTATAGGTCCAGGTAAATTTCTAAACCTATCCAAAAGTTTATTAACAATATTTACAGCCTTTGTAAAATAAGGTAAAAATAATATTCCTATTTTCGCTGCACCTTCTTTTACTCCTTCTGTAAATATTCTCATTTGGTTAGCTGCACTATCTTGAGTCCTTTGAAAATCGCCTATACTATTTTTCGCTGAATCCATTACATAGTTATATCTAAGCTGTATTTTTTCAGCCTGTGTCATTTGCTTAATGTCTTTTTTAATTCCTTGCGTTTTTGCATATTGAGCCAAATTAGACTCTAGCATTACTATACCAAGACGTTTTAAACTCTCTGTTTCTCCTGTGTACACTCCGGTTAAAGCAAGGTGAATTTCATCAGGACGCATATTTTTAAAGCTTGCCATATCTCCGGTAAGATTAACTAAATCCATTGACATTTCTCTTGCAAGTTTAGCATTTAATCCCATTGATGTTCCCATATCTCCATTTACGGCAGCATAATCAAGAGCTGTGCCTTTTGCTAAGCCAATACTTTTAAGTGTAGTATCAGACCAACTTAATACCTCTTTTGCTGCGCTTCCAAATACAACTTCAGTCTTAGAAATTGTTTCGTTTATATCTGAAGCTCCTTTTATAGCTGCTCCAATTCCGGCTAATATAGGAAGAGTAATAAATTTTGACATCGCCCCACCAGCATTAGACACAACACCGCCAATATTTTTTAATTTTCTTGCTGCGTCATCAACACGATTATTAAAATTTCTTAATCCTGTTATAGCATTTCCAGCATCAAATATAATAGAGCCTGCAATTCTGAATGCCTCAAACATTATTCTTCACCTTCTTGTTTTTACTAACTGGCTTAATTTTATGTAAATCATTGTTCGGATTAAGCCTTCTCCTTGCTTCTTTTGCTTTTGCTCTTGCTTCTTCCAAATCAGCTTTCTTTTCTTCTTCTGTTCTATTTGCCATTCTTCCAAGTTCTAATACAAATCTTTTGTAATCTTCAAAACTTTTAAAATTGCTTTCATCCATGTAAGGTAGCTCAACAAGCCACCTTTCCCATATCATTTTTTCATTAATTTTCTTCCTAGCTACTTTTATAATTTCGCCAACTTCTAAAAAATGCATGGAAAAAATGTATGACGGGTCATTATATCTATTTAGTATTAGGTCTTTTTCTTCTGCGATGCCATTTGTTTTTTCTTCTTGTCTATGTAAGATTTGACAACACGCGAAAAAAAACTCACTAATTCCTCATCTTTGAATAAATTCTCCCATAATTTCACCTCAAACATTAATCCTTTTTCTCTTAAATGTTCAGGTTCTATTTTATATATAGCTGCTATAAAATTTAAACTCTCCTTATCTGTAGTTTCAAAATTAAATAATGCATTTTGAATCATTTTTACAAACATTATAATATCATTAAAACTTTTTATATTTTTTGGATCTATATCAAGATCCAACTTAGCTAAAATTTTTGTAAATAAATATACATGATTTCTTTCTAAAAAATAACTATATTCTTTACCATCAATTTTTATTTTATTCATTCTGTTATATCTCACTTTCAAAAATATTAATATTAATACTAATTTAATTACTTTTATAAACATCATATAATCCTATAATTTGTATCCTGTTTAAACTTTCCTCCTGCGTTGGTACATCTCTAACAACTTCTATTTGCCCAGCAAAATGTATAGAGCCATTATTTTCTAAGTTGTTAATCCTGTCAAGCGAATTGATTAAGGTATCGGCCTTTTGATTAAATTCAATTAAACCGAGCGAATCATCCCATAAATCAATAAGTATTTCGAGTTGTACACCTGGAGGTTCTGACCTTAATTCAGATTCAAAAACAGCAAAAGGGTAATTTACATTATAGAGAGGCAATTGATTATATACTCTTTCAAAAGTTTTACTTATTATATCTTTTATTATGCTTTTGCTACAATATAATATATTCATACTGCCCATCAAAAACCTCTCCTTAATTCCTGCCTTATAAAACTTCGTATCCTTGACATATTTTCTCTTACAGCATCATATAAAAACCTTCGAGGCCTCATTCTTCTAGTGCCTTCATGGACATATCCAGCATATTCAGCCCTTGCATATATAACAAGTTTCTTTTTAAATACCCTAAATCTTTCTACTTTGCTTCCTATACTTCCGCGTAAATATCCAATATCTACAGGACACCTCAATTTAGCCTGAGAGACAAGAAATCTACCAAGCAAAATTAAACATCTATCTACATTTCTATTAAGATTAGATTCTACTACACCTAAGTTGTTTCTAACAGTTACCCTAATACCTGATTGTGCCATATTATCACCTTAATTCATATGTGTTACATACTCTAAATCTAATTTATAATGATGTCCTAAATTTAATGTATCTTTCGGTTTTCCGCTTAACCTATATATTTTACCATCTGTGTCCTTTAATCTATTTTCAGGTTTCAAATATATTGTTGATGTATCTGTAATTTCAAAAAGTCCATTATAATTACTAAGTTCTCCGCTTTTACCGCCTTGGTTACTCTTGTTTGCATATCTTACATTTATTACACCTTGAACCGTTGCGACTTCTCCCCAATTTTCTATTCTTCCCCCAAGCTGGTCATCCCCTTCTATTTGTGCTAATACTGTAATGTCTCTGAAATAATCTTCTAAAGCCATATTTATCACCTTATTTTTTTAATGGGTATAATCTTTATTATACCCATTAATTTATATTAATCCTCTAAGCGGATAGCAAAAGGCGGTGTAGTTGGTGTTGCTGTTCCGTAATGTGCCGTATACTGAACATTTGCAACAACATCTTCCTTATCCTTAATAGGTAATTCCATTTTTCCGTCACCAAGAGCATTGTATAATATAATTATTCCATATTTACCATCATGCCTTTCTCCGTTCCAAGAGACATTTTCATGATAGTCACCTGCTGCAATTGTCAAATCTCCGACGATTTGATGATATGCTCCAGCATCTGTTACTGCTAAACCCACAAAGCAATCATCAAAGTTTTGCCATGTAAGTGTAAGAAGCCCGAATGTAAGCGTTTGTACACTTTTTATAATTTCTGTCAATCCTTCAATTGGTCCATACATACCATTGAATTCAGGGTAACGGAATTCTTTATCATCTATAAACTTTATTTCGTCCTTTGTTGCTCCAATTTCTCTTGCACTTCCTTCTCCATATTCTTTGTATACTATTCCTGTACCTCTCCACGTACCTGTAGCTGTTGGTACGCTCGGCGTAATAGCTGAACCCATAATTACACCTCCCTTTTATTCTAATTTATAAGCACATGCAGAAATGTCCGTGACATCACTATTTGCTGTTAATCTAATTGTAACTTTCCCATTTTCATCATTAAATCGATGTTTAGGAAAAGGACCAACCAAATAGTCATCTGCTGCCGGAATTGCAATCTCAACATCATGTACAGCTGTTCCTCCGAAATCACAAGGCTGTGGATTGTCAACTGTTGCTGTCAACTCTCCATCATCTGCATTTATTATATTTACAATTGTTTTCCCATCATTGACAAACTGAAAACCATCCGCTGCTGTCGCTGCTGTATAATCGGCTGTATCGCTATAAGCTTCAACACCCTCATAATTAACCGTTTTTGGTGTTAGTGTTGCAACTGCCATATTATCACCTCATTTATAATACTTTCTAGAGTTTTGCATCATGGCTATTATTTCGTTAGGATAACCATATTTAGAACTCCCTTTACTTTTATCATATTTAATATTATAATCATCAACTTTTTCAGATTCTATGCCTTTATTTTTCTTTGTAGAATCAGAACTCATTTTATAATTAATCATTGCAGCAATAGCAAATTTTAATTCTTTTGGATACCATAATTTATATATGCTTATTGCTTCCCCTGCATCCTCATCTGTCAAACTTCCATAATCAGAATTTATTGTCAAATAACTTCCATCTTCTGCAACTGTATCAACATAATATACTCCATCATTTTCTAAACTTCCAAATACCTTAATAGAATTTCCAGATATAAAAGCATCATATAAATTATTGTCACTGTCTAATATTTTATAAGTATCAGCCTCAAAGCTTATTGTATCAGTAGATGGAAGGTATTTTTCATTAATTAAATCTCTGTCTCTTATAAAATCATTTTTACAAATTGTATGTATCTCTTCTTCGCAAATCTGCATAAAAAATTTTATATCATCATCTTTTGATGAATTAGATTGTGCAATATGATTTATTCTTTTTATTTCTGCTAGTATTGCAATCATGTTAACACCCTTTTACAAATAGATTTATCAAAAATTCTATAGAAGCTGATGGTGTAAATGCTCCATCGGTTTCTAGAATTCCATAAAGTTTTTTACCTGGACAATCTAACACCTGATTTATTGACGTTTTCTGACTTATTATACTACTACCAACATCTGTACAGGCAGCAAATTGAAAATTACCTATATAATTTGGTCTATCTGCTTCAAGGCAATCCCATACTGAATTGTCATTTTTTGCAGTAATGGCAGCCCTATATAAATGTAGTGTCCATGTATCCATTCCTGATATTGCAGCATCAAGATATATAATCAATTGTGCATTAAATATTTCTACAGCATTATGTTGCAATGTACCAAAATCCAATAATGTTGGTTCTGTTGTTGAATCACTCACAACATCCCCAGCTCCATAAGCTGTTGTATTATTAGGCCTTGTGAATGAATCATATATTCTTTGATAAGCATTTTCATGTAATTCTGTTAATCTTGTAATACTCATTCAATCACTCCTTAGGCTATATATCCGCCATCTTCACACGCACAATATTCAATTATGACATCTAAATCGACCGCTGTTGCACCAGTACCTTGTAAGTCAATTGTAATTGTTTTTGTAGCATCTAACGCAGAAGCACCTGAGAATGAAACTTGTTCATCATCTGCATTAATCGAAGCCGTTACCGCTGTAGCTGCTGAAATAAATTCAACTACCTGGCTTGCTCCTCCTTCAATTGCTGCGCTTGTTAGGTCTGCTGTTGTAACTCCATTTGCTTTTAAAACAATTCTATTTATCATACATGATTGTGTTGTGATTGTTCCAACTGTTGTTACTCCTGCATTTGCTGCCGATGTAATGTTTTTTGTAAAGATTTGAGTTTTACCAGCTTGTCTTTTACACGCATCAGAAGGTGTTTCGATTTTATTTGCTTCTGTCTGTAAATTACCAAGTCTTGTTACAAGACTACTATTAGCAAAATCTCCCAATAGCGCTCCTAATGTTGCTGTTCCACCTGCGTTTACTATTGTTCCTATTACGTCAGTGTCTTCTATAATCTGTAATGCCAATGCATATAAACTGTCACCTGCTGTTGTATCTGTTTTATTTCCAAGGACATCACTTACGACTGCGTTATCGCTAGAATTTTGTGCTGGAACATCGTGGAAAGCATCAATTACAACTAATGCAGCTAATACTTGTTTTAATAATGCTATTGCACTAGTTCCGCCAACTGTATCATTTTTATTTCCAACTACATCACTCATCAGGCTGTTATCGGCTGTGTCAGCAGTTGGCACATCTAATGTAGCTGGAATAGTTGTTCCGGTATCTGTCAATATGTCAGCCACTTCTGTATTTACAGCATTTAATATTGCAGCAACTTCTGTGTCAACATATCCAGAAATTGCATCAACCACAGTTTTGATTGCTGCTATATCTGTGCTCATATCTGTTCCGGCTGGAGACCCTTCATTTGCTAATATTTGCAATGCTAAAGCATAAATGCTATCCCCACCAACTGTATCTGTTTTATTACCTATTACATCTCTCATCTGAGAATTGTCAGCACTATCTTGAGTTGGTATATCATGAAATGCGTCAATTGTAGCTATTCCGCTTGTGTCTGCTGCTGCAATTGCACTATCTTGCGAACCTGAACAATTTGCACCAGTTTCACCATCTTGACCATAAAATGTCCACGTGCTTGAACCTGCTGTATCTATAACATGTTTTGCATAATTTGTCATTCCTTGATTATATACTCTTGCAAATATCTTTACATTTTTACAAGATGTTGTGTGCATTTCCACAAGTGCTGTTGTTGCCTGCCCAAAATAATCTACATTAATAGTAGCATAATCAGATCCAACTAATCTAATTACTGAATCATTTCCAGAGCCATCTGTAAATCCAACATATCTTAAATTCAAATCAAGATAATCCGCTGTAGCTTCTGTCAATACTCCAATATTAGCCTCAACCGTATTTGATGTATCTCTTATTTCAATATCGAGTTTACATCCACTTCCAGAAATTAATACAGGCTGTGTTGCTCCATCTTTATTTACAATAATTATAAAATTCTTGAATATTACACCATTTCCACTGATGTCAACTCCTGCATCTGCTGCTGTTTTAACCGTTAATTTTGGTCTGTTTTCGCCTTTTCCAAGTCCTATTACTTCAACCCCATTTGTGTCTAATACACAAGCTGTCGCACTTGCCAAATCTTCTGCATGATTTGGGCATACAAATATTTTATCCCCATTATTTGCTGTTGTTAAATTATTTGCATTGTCAATAGTATCAATAGGGCTATCCATTGTTCCAGAACCTACACTACTTCCGGAATCATCAACAAAATATGTATTACCTGTAATTGGCCCGTTCTGTTCAGCATATTTTTCAAATGCTTCCTCTAACTGTTTTCTCATATCTTGATTTCTTACTTTTGTTAACTCTACCATATTTTTACCTCCAATAATATAAGCTATACATAACAAATGTATAGCTTATTTGTTATGTAGACAGGTTCAAGCCTGTCATTCGTTCCATAACCTTAATTTATTTTTTCATCAGTTTCTTTTTTTGTTTCTTTTTCTTCAACCCAACTAATAAAAGGATATTTTTCTTTATCTTTCAAAAGTTTAATTAACTTTGCATCCTTTGTTTCAAATTCTCCACTGGTTTTAGAAACTGGTTCAAATTTGCAAATATCTTTACCATCTTTATTTGTTAATTTTATATTCCTGTACCTTCTTTTTGTTGTATAAAAAATCATCTTCTCACCTTCTTTTCTGTCAACTTGTCGAAAGACCAGTAAGTGAACCATGGTATTCTTCAGGTCCAAAATCTAATCCGATTTGTAGATATAATTGATTTTCATCTTTAGCCCCTGTTTTTGCTAAAGGTTCATCAACCATAAGCATCCCTTTGTATGGACAATACATAGGAGCAACAACGGCCATATCTATAATATATAAATCGTCTGTAAGCATTTGTGGAGCAAAAACCACACCTATCATTGCAAAATCTGTTTCTATTTGTTTTATATTTACACCACCAACATTTCTGTCTTCTGGAGCATATCCATATATATCACTTAATTGCTGTTTTTGAAAAGCGTTGCAGAAAATAACAGGGTTAATAAATTGTGCACCATTTCCGACCATTGTTCTTAATATATTATTAATTAATGCTTTAGAAAGTGCAGCGCCTCCTGTTGCGACTGTATTTGTAGCAATTGCATTTGCAAAGCCTTGTGTTTTTGTATTTGTGCTTGAATCGGTTACAGCTGTTTCACTGCCTTGAAAAAATGAAAATTCTATATTAACTGCTAATTGTCTTAAGGCTCCAGTTCTTTGAAATGCTTTTTCATCTGTAACTGGGTTTCCTCCATCAGTTGGCCCTGCTACATTTGTTATTGCTCCGATTTCTCCTGTTGTTGATTGTTTTGCATAACTTGAGCCATATGCTTCATGCATAATCTGTATCGTATTTGTGTCCTGTCCTCTTGTGTAAGTTCTTACTGTTGGACCTGCTGCTGCTGTATCCTCTGATACTGTGTCCTGATTTGCTGCATCTAATGCCCAAGGTTGTGCAACTGAGAATGTAAAACCCTTGCATGTCTTACCTCCACCACCTGCTAAACCACCCATCATATTTAACAATGGTGTTTGATTAGCTCCGATTAAATATAATTCACCTAGATAATTCAGATCTTCTCTTTGCGCGTAAGCGTTATGATTAGCCATGAATTACACCTCTATTCTAATTGATTAATTTGCATTCTTATTGATTGCATTCTTATAACGTCTTTTTGTTCTGCTGCTTTGTTGTAACTTTCTATTAATTGCTGTTTCTTGCTTAAATTACTTGTATTGCTTGTCAAAGGATTGTTGTTACCTGGTTCAACATTCCCCTGTGTTTGGACAGTTTCAAACATATTAGGGTATTGTTTCTTCTTTGCTTCAATATCAAAATTTTTAATACTATCTCCTTCTAATTCTATTTCATCAAGATTAATAGTATTAAGTAATAAGTCAGGATAAACAGCTTTATTATCTGTCAATAATTTTGATAATGCACTTTTCTTTGATATATCTGTAATTTGCTTATCCTTAGCCTTCAATTTACCTGTAAAATCATTGTTCAATGTATCAATTTGACTCTTCAACTCTTGATTGCTTTCAACTAATTTATTGATATCTTTACTATTTTTTTTATATTCTTCAATTTGCTCTTTCAAAAGTTTGTTTTCTTCATTTTTTTCATTGAACTTATCCCTTGGTAAATAATCTCCCTTTGATATATCTGCTATTTTTACCTTTGCTTCTTCAAGCTTAGGCTTAACTTGATTATACAAATCTTCTCCTAAAATATGTTTTAACCATTCCATTTTTATTTCTCCTTCTATTCCGATTTAGTTTTTTAGCCTGGTATACTATCCAGGATATCGACGGTTAAGTGAGTAACCGACTCTTTTATAATAGCATGGATGGATTTGCACCATCACCTTGGCTTTTTACACCACATTCTACTTGTTAAAATACACACTATACCAACTCGGATTAACATACGATTTAATCCTATTGAATTGCATATATTGCCTCATTGAAAATACGTTCAAATATTGGCTCAATGCGGAAAGCCACTCAAGGGAGTCGAACCCTTGAACTTCCGAGCTTTCGCCGTGACTATGGTGTTGTGAGATATCCACAACCTTACATACTAGTATATATAATACATTCATACGGTAGCTAACCGTAATAATTGAACCATACTTTATTTATAATAATATAAGTGTGTTGTTACACCAAAGAGACTGGGACGCTCCCATAAAATTTATGTGTGTTCCGGCATTTTGCCATCTTGCTATACATACAAGACCTGTTGTCTCACTCCTTAGATGATAGCTACCTCTAAGCCCACATCCTTATATTATTTATTCTTCTAAAACAATATTTTTTGTTGCAAACATTAATGACTCTTCTAATTTTGTTATTGCAAGACTTTGTTCTCTGGATTGCTTACTATTTTCTAAAAGTGCTCTAACTAAAGATTTATAAAGCGTTCTTATAATTTCTATCCTATTTATTTGTTCCTCGTTAGGCTTTATATTTGTCATGCCTTTTTGTATCTGCTCAATTCTTTCATCAACTGTTAAATCTCTAATATCCATTATTTATTTCTCCATTCCTCATATGTCTTATAATTAATATATTCTCCTGTTGTCTGTTCATATCTTGTATCTGTACCTTGTATTTCTTCAAACACTTGTATTGTAGTACATCTACACCTGATATCTTCCTTAGCTATACCAAATCCCCCAGGATATTTCGTATTTTCTCCAGAACTATAAAAATATCCTTCTTCATCTGCATACTTCCCGTCAAGTTTCTGGTGTGTATCTCTGGTTCTCATATCCAATGTCGAAACCCATCTAACACGAAAATTTATTCCTGCTATTCTTGCTCCTTGATATCCTTTATTTGTTGCCTCTTCTTGTATACGATGTGCTTCGGTTCTTGCTATTAATAAACTTCTATTTTTATCAACATTAAGCCTATCTCTAAGCTTCTTTGCAATCTTATCAATAGATTCTCCTTTTTTAACACTCTGCTTAACTATTCTTTTAGCTTCAATTAAGATATTATTTCTATTTCTTGTCAATCTTTGTATAAGTGTTTTTCCTGCAACTTTTCTATTGATAATTTTATTGACAATTTCGTCTACTTTATTAATCAAATTTTTACTTATGTTTATTTTACCTTTTTTTTCGGAATTATACAATGTTCTTAGATATTTTCTGCTTGCTATTTGTTTGAATCTTTTGAAAAGTGATGGATTCATCTTGTCATAAGATTTGTTAATCTCATTCTCTATCTTTCTAACAAGTTTATCCATACCCTTTAATTTTGTGTCTTTAGTTTTGTCAAATATTAATAAATGCTTTTTAATCTTACTTATCAATAAAGCATATAATTTTCTAATTTCATTTTGAGTCATTTTATCAACTCT